>ENA-OQDL01000689-OQDL01000689.1-human-gut-metagenome-genome-assembly--contig:-NODE-689-length-20602-cov-4.271306_pt1 | contig 20602 bp, 21 predicted proteins | sample MGYA00242782_ERZ504609 | MGnify/ENA primary metagenome ERZ504609 (study PRJEB26092, sample SAMD00036320) | human gut metagenome | host: Homo sapiens | study: EMG produced TPA metagenomics assembly of... | reverse complement strand
ATATCCATTCCTTTCAGCGCTGCTCAATGGCACAAAACGCCATGTAAAAAACGTTGGCTTATTGCAGCTTTCTTTTTATAATTGTTTCCATAGTCATCACCTCCATAAGCATATCATATAGATAAATTCATGTTCTGAAAAGCAACCTGCTGTTGCCATTCCCCTGTCTATATGATTTAATTATCACTCCTTGGTCATGACTTTCCTGCACCAGGTTCTTGTCTTACAGTGAGGACATTTTAAATATCTTAGTAATGTCACAAACGTAATTGTTGATATTACGCCAATAATTCCAGTTGCATAATCATATCAGAACCTAAACACCAGTTATTTTTATTATAATACTTACAACTATGAAAAAGAAGCACTCATACAAGCGCTTCTCCTTACCACATTAGAGCTTTGATCAAAAGGTTAATGGGCCACAAAGTAGGCCATTTTTTCAAAAACCTACATGAATTTATATAGAGTTTTATCTGTCTTTCGTTTCCATCAGAATCACAATTCCATTCAGGAAGCTGATTGTCACTTCATCCTCCTGGAACTGATTGCTGACGCAAAGGCTGTCATATGGTATCAGTGTATGATTCGTCAATGGATACTTTGCCCCTTTGATACTGAAACCAAATACTTCCTCGCCTAACGGAAACACAGAAAAATACGGTCCGTAAGTTTCTCCTTTTTCAGATGGGTTTCCCCGCCTCCGATCAGACGGATCTTATTCTGGCGATCCATGATCACAGCATTAATTCCGGCTTTAAACGGGATTGCAAGGCTCTGAACATTTGCCCAGAGGTGATCGATACGACCTCCGGTTGCTCCCAGGATCAGAATCTCACCTGCCCCTAATGTCATAGCCAGTCTGATTGCAATCTCTGTATCAGATGCATCTTTTACCGGATTAAATTCCCTGATCGGAACATCTGTCTCATTACGGTAATAATCTCCAATCTCTTTTTTACACTGTCAAAATCTCCGACAATATAATTTGGCAGAATCTGATGGCTGTAAAGGAACTCCATACCTTTGTCCACACCGATCACATACTGGTTTTCCTCTTTTTCAAGGATTGATAATACAAATTCTTCTTCCAGCTCCCCACCGCTGATAATCACAATCTTCTTATTCATAACTTTTCAATATCTCCATGAATTTTGCAGTATTTTCCCCGGCATCTCCTCTGAACACAGCAGAACCGGCCACAATTACATTTGCGCCTGCATCCAATACTTCTCTGACATTCTCCACATAGATTCCTCCGTCTACCTGAATATCTGTCTCCAGATTTTTTTTCATTCAGCATCGCACGGACCTCACGGATCTTATCCAGTGATTCCGGAATAAATTTCTGTCCGCCAAATCCCGGATGCACGCTCATGATCAGGATCATCTCCACGTCTTCCAGATATGGAACAAGCTCTTTTACATCTGTCTCTGGATTAACAGCCAGTCCTGCCTTCATGCCACATGCATGGATTTTATCCAATGTCGTTTTTACGTCTTCACAGGCCTCCAGATGTACCGTTACATAGTCAGCTCCCGCCTTCTGGAATGCTTCTACATAGCGGATCGGCTCCTGCACCATCAGATGTGCATCCATGAATTGCTCCGTTGCATCATGGATTGATGCCAGAACCGGCATACCAAATGATATACTTGGTACAAACATTCCATCCATAACGTCAAAATGAATATACGCTGCCCCATTTTCCTCTGTCTTCTTCATTTCCTGACCCAAAACTTTGAAATCTGCCGCCAGTATTGACGGTGACAATACATAGTTCATCATCAGTACCTCCTTTTATTCTTCAATTCCTCATACATTTCTATATAATTCTGATAACGGATTTTATGAATTTTATCCTCTTCCAGAGCTGCCTTTACGGCACACCCCGGCTCATGCACATGATCACAACCGTTAAACTTGCACATTCCTTCGTATTTCGATTCCGGAAAGAAGTACTTCAGATCTTCTTTTTCATAATCATTCACTATATAACGAACTGAATCCCGGTGTATCCATGATCATATGAATTTTCATCAATGGCGAACAATTCCGAATGTCTGGTCGGTATGCTTTCCCCTCTCAATCTTCGTACTGATTGCCCCTGTCTCCATATCTGCCTCCGGCTGCAGAATATTAATGATCGAAGATTTTTCCCACTCCGGACGGACCTGCGATCGCTGTTTGTTCTTTTCCTTTTCAGAAGTTCACGTATAGTTTCAATTCCCCCGTTCTTTTTTTCGCACTGACAAATACCAGCGGATAACCGCATGATTCATAGATTGATTCCAATTCCTTCACCTGCGGATCTGTCGCAATGTCTTCTTTATTAAAGCATAACACAACCGGAATCTCTTTGCTTTCCATCATAACAAGAAAGCGGTCCAGCAGATTAAAGTGTGGATTCGGCTTCGTGATTGCAAAGACTACCAATGCCTGATCGATATTTGGCCACAGCCGGGCGGATCAGCTCATTCTGCCGTGGCAGTATCTTCACTATATTTCCTTTTTTTTCCGATTCATCAAGAATCTCTATCTCTACATTGTCTCCCACCAAAGGCTTGATCTTTTCTTTCCGGAATACACCTTTGGCTTTGCATTCATAAACACCGAATTCTACTACGTGAACGTAGTAGAATCCGGCAATTCCTTTTATAATTTTTCCCTGCATAATCTTTTACTGGCCAGTCGTGGTCCCATCATTTGTATTAGACCCATTCTGGTTATTGTTATCTCCTGTGGTTCCTCCATTTGTCGGCTCCTGTGGTTTCGCCCCGAGGCTCACCACATAACTGATCGTACCTCCCTTGGAAATATTTCCAGAAGAAGGACTCATGGAGATGATACATCCTTTCGCATAACTGCTGCTGTACTGTGAATCCGATACATTTGTATACAGACCATTCTGGGATGCCCAGCTCTTAAGTGCTGACTCCTGCTGTCCTACAAAGCTCTGGATATCAATCTTTTCTTCCGGTTTCGGTCCGTTACTTACCGTGATTGAAATGGTTGTTCCGGCTGCCGCCTTACCTCCAGGTGTTACAGTCTGGCTGATAACCATTCCTTTTTCCACACTGTCACTGTAATCATATGTTACAGTTCCTACATTGAATCCATAATTCTTGATCGTACTCTGTGCAGTTGCATCTGCCATACCTCTTACATCCGGCACCGTCTTCTTATCTGTACCCTGACTTACCAGCATGGTAACTGTAGAACCCTTTTCAGCCTTTGTTCCGGCAGAAGGTGTCGTACTGATGACATTGCCGCTTGCTACACTGTCATCATACTGGAAGCTTGAAGTCACCTTAAATCCTGCATCTTCCAGTTCTTTCTGTGCTTCCGTTTCACGCATACCACTGACATTCGGTACCTGCTTTTTACTTTTTACCAGTCCCGAACTAATAACAACTTCTATAGTTGTATTTTTCTTTACCTTTTCACCGGCTTCCGGAGTCTGTTTAGAGACCAGTCCGGCTTTATATTTTTTAGATTCTGTTCTCTTAATCGGTTTTATTCCAAGATCTTTCTTTTTCAGTGCAGCCTTTGCCTGCTCCTCTGTCATACCACGGATATCTGGAACTGTAACTTTTCCTGACGTATCTGCATCATCCTCTGTAGTAATTCCGCCAAATGACTTGAAAACCCCCGCTGCCTTTCCCACTGTAAATACAAGGATCAGCACAATGATCGCAATTACCACAATCGTCAGAATCTTCATGAGCTTATGCATATGCGGATTTACTTCATCCGAATCTCTCCCGGATGCATAATCATCGTATTCGTCGTCGCCATCTTCTCTGTCGTTATATCCTTTTCCCGAATACACATCTGTAGTGTCATATTCATCATCATATTCGTCGTCATCATCGTAACCGTTACGGATATCATCCAGATCTTTATCTGTCATAATAACCGTATCGGAATCCCCGCCTGCCGACGCTATTCTTACGAAATCTCCATCCGGATCTACCAGTGAATGCTTCAGATCCTGAATCAGATCTCCTGTACTTGTATATCTTCTCTCAGAACTCTTCTGTGTACATTTCAGAATAATCTGTTCCAGGCTGTAAGGAATATCCGGAACCAGCTCCGACGGCGGTGTGATCTCCTGCTGCAGATGTTTCATTGCAACTTCTACCGTTGTCTCGCCATCAAACGGAACCTGCCCTGTTACCATCTCAAATAAGGTAATACCAATGGAATAGATATCACTTCTCTGATCACTGAATCCGCCTCTCGCCTGCTCCGGTGATGTATAATGCACGGAGCCCATTGCATTCGTACTTACTGTATTCGAAGTTACAGCTTTCGCAATTCCAAAATCTGTAACCTTTACCTTCCCATCCTTGGAAATGATAATATTCTGCGGCTTGATATCACGGTGAATAATTCCTGATGCATGCGCCGCACCGATACCACTGCACATCTGGATTGCAATACTGATCGTCTCTTTGTGAGACAGTCTTCCTTTTCTCTCTATATATTCTTTTAAGGTAATCCCTTCTACAAGCTCCATGACCATATAATTAGGCCGCGGTCTTCTCCGACATCATATACATTCACGATATTCGGATGCATCAGTCCGGCTGCCGCCTGTGCCTCCGAACGGAATTTTCTTACGAAATTTTCATCTTCTTTATACTGCTTCTTTAATACCTTAATCGCCACATAACGGTTCAGCATCTGGTCCCGGCCTTTATAGACATCCGCCATTCCACCGGCACCGATCTTACTAAGTACAGCATATCTCTTTGCCTAGTACGATTTCCATCTTTTTACCATACACTCACCTCATCAGCAAGTGGCTCTGCCACGATAACCCCTATATTATCCTCCCGCCATTTGACTATTTGCTTTTTCTATCAACATCTTGAACAGCTTCTACTACATCCCTGGAACCCTTGACAATATTAAACATATCTTCGTCCTCAACCATATTGCTGAGTCCGTCTGTACACATCAAAATAATATCACCCTTCTTCAGACGATATTCATAAATATCTGGTTCCACATTTTCCTTTACACCGATTGCCCGTGTAATAATGTTCTTATCCGGATGGTTTCTTGCTTCTTCTGCCTTGATTCCGCCGAGTCTTACCATCTCTTCTACCAGCGAGTGATCCTTAGAAAGCTGCCGGATCTTGTCATTGATCAGGTAAAGTCTGCTGTCTCCCACATTGGCAAAGTACAATGTATTGCCAACAACAGTTGCCACTACCAGTGTTGTTCCCATACCTTCCAGCTTGATATCTCTTGAAGCTGCCTCGATTAATTTATGATTTGCAATACTGACTACGCTTCTGAGAATCTCCTCGGGTTTATCCATCGGTGTCTTCTTCAACTCATCTTTTAATACATTTACCGTATAACTGGACGCAAAATCTCCCGCCTTATGTCCGCCCATTCCATCGGCGACCGTAAGGAGGTTTGGAAATGGTCCTATTGGTCTGTCTGTAACGTATACATAGTCCTGATTGACCTCACGTCTTCTTCCTACATCAGTCATTGCATATATTTTCATCTGTCTCTCCCTCGCTTTTGGCTGCGTGTCTACGGCGCAACTGTCCACAAGCTCCGTCTATATCAGAGCCTCTTTCCCTTCTTATAGTAACATTTATTCCGCTTTTTTCAAGTTTATTTTTAAATTCCAAGGCATTTTTGCGGTCTGGCTTTTTAAAATCGCGCTCTTTGATCGGATTCACCGGGATCAGGTTCAGATGGCAGTTTCTTCGTTTTAAAATCGCCGTCAGTTCTCTGATATCATCAGGCTGGTCATTGACTCCTGCCACTAGACTGTATTCGAAGGTAATTCTTCTTCCTGTCTTATCAAAATAATAGTCACAGGCATCCAGTACATCAGACAATTCATATTTATTTGCTACCGGCATCAGCTTCTTACGTTTTTCCTGGCTGGATCCATGGAGTGACAGAGCCAGTGTGATCTGCAGTCCCTCTTCAGCAAGTCTTCTCATATTCGGGACAATCCCGCAGGTAGATGCTGTAATATTTCTCTGGCTGATATGAAGCCCGTGTTCATCACTCAGCATATGGATAAATTTTATGAAATTATCATAATTGTCCAACGGTTCTCCGGTTCCCATAACCACCACATTGGAAACTCTTTCTTCTGTAATCTTCTGAATATGATAGATCTGACGGAGCATCTCCGATGTCTCCAGACTCCTGACGAGTCCTCCGATCGTTGATGCACAGAACCTGCACCCCATACGGCATCCGGCCTGCGAAGAGATACACACAGAATTGCCGTAATTATATTTCATCAGAACACTTTCTACCATGTTACCGTCTTCCAGTTCAAACAGGAACTTCTCAGTCGGATCCACTTTCGATATCTGATGATCGATCATCTTCACTTTCCGGATCTCATAGTTTTCTTTCAACTTCTCACGCAGCCCTTTGGACAGATTTGTCATCTCATCAAAATCATCTGCCAGCTTTACATGAAGCCATTCATAGATTTGTTTGCTCCGGAATGCTTTTTCTCCGATTGCAAGCATCTCTTCTTTTAATTCATCATAATTGTAGGAACATATATCTTTCTTATTCATGATTCACCCTTTTTAATATTGCTATGTAGAATCCGTCTCCCGCATCTCTTCCCGGAATCATCTGTTTTTCTTTCACCAGTTCAAACTCCGGATATTCTTTCAGAAACCACTCCACATTCCCCTCATTCTCTTCTCTGTGTATCGTACAGGTACTATATAAAAGCTTTCCACCTGGCTTTACATAATCCTTTACTACCGACAGGATCTTCTTTTGTAACTCCACCAGATCTGCTTCTGTCTTTTCATTCATCTTATAGCGCAGATCCGGCTTCTTTCCAAGTACACCAAGCCCGGAACACGGAAGATCTGCAATTACAATATCGGCCGTTTCTTTCTTATGTGGATCGTATATTGCAGCATCCTGACATACTGCATTAATATTTGTAAGACCGCTTCTTTCAATATTATCCCGGATCAGCGCCACCTTATACTCTGTCAGATCTCTCGCTTCCACATGACCGGTTCCGTTCAGAAGTTCTGCAATATGTATCGCCTTTCCTCCCGGTGCGGCACACACATCCAGCACCTGGTCTCCTGCTTTCACTTCCGACCATAATGCTACCTGCATAGAACTTAAGTCCTGTACCTGGTAAAGTCCCTCACAAAAGCTTGGAAGTGCAGACAGATGATCATATCCGGACAGATACAGTGCACATGGAATCTCTGGCACTTCCCCTGCCGTCACACCTTCTTTTTCCAAAATTGCGATCAGCTCTGCTTTTTTGATCTTATGTTCATCAAACCGGACTGTCAGCGGCTTTTCTTCCAGAAATGCTTTTCCGATCATCTTTACCGTCTCTTCATCATATACTTTCAGCCACTGCTTTACCATCCATTCCGGCAATGAATACTTTATGGAAATGAAGGCCTCTTGATCTTTCTCATCCGGATAGCTGATCTTGTCCAGATTTCTGCCGATATTACGAAGTACTCCATTGACAAATCCCTTCAGGTTCACAAACCCTCTTTTTCCCGCAAGTTTTACTGCTTCATTACAAATTGCCGAATCTGGTACGCTGTCCATATATTTCATCTGATACACCGAACTTCTTAAAATCGTGCGGATCACAGGTTTCATCTTATTTACTTTTACTTTGGAAAACTGATTGATGATATAATCGATCTCAATCATACGCTCCAGTGTTCCATTTACTACTCTTGTAATAAATGCGCGTTCCCGTTTGTCCAGATATTGATATTTATTCAAAACATTCTTTATCACGATATGGCTGTACTCACCGTCTCTTGTAATCTGAAGCAGCATGTCCAGCACTAATTCTCTTTCATTTACAGACGCCTGCATACGTCCCCTCCTCTTTCCATAGATATACAATCAGGGAAGCGGCTTATATCCCCTTCCCTTTCGTTAATTAATCGTTTCTTCGATTTCCAGTCAGAAGCAGTATACGCAGAAGCTGCAGAATTGCAGATGCTGCTCCGGCTACATAAGTAAGTGCTGCCGCTGTCAGCACCTTTCTGGTATCTCTAACTTCATCCTCATACAACATGCCTGTATTACCAAGGATCTTCAATGCCCTGTGTGACGCATCAAATTCCACCGGTAATGTCACAATCTGGAATAACACTGCAAGCGAAAATGCAAGAATTCCGAGATTGATAAACAACACAGAGGTTGTACTGCTGTTGAAGAAAAATCCAAGGATGATCAGCGGCCATGCGATAGAACTTCCGAAATTTGCTACCGGTACCAGACTGCTTCTTAACTTCAACGGTACATATCCGGTCGCATGCTGTACCGCGTGTCCGCATTCATGTGCTGCTACTCCAAGTGCAGCTACCGATGTGGAATTATAAGTTGCATCCGAAAGTCTCAATGTCCTGGTTCTCGGGTCATAATGGTCGGTCAGATTACCGGAAATGTGCTCGATCCGCACATCATACAAGCCTTCTCTGTGAAGAATCTGTTCTGCCGCATCCCTTCCTGTCATACCGGAATGATTCCTTACTCTGGAATATCTGCTGAATGTGGAATTCATCTTCGCTGATGCGATCAGGCAGATCACGACACCCATCAGCACTAATATATACGTTGGATCAAAATACATTGGATAATACATCATTATCAGCCTCCTTGCTCTCTATGACCTGCATTATATACGAAAATTTACCCTAATAGCAGCTTTTCATACATTTTTAACAATTCTTAATCATTTGTGAAGAAAGTTCACATCCTGTTTCGATCTGATAACCGCGTAAGAAAGCGTCCGCTTCCATTCTCTTCTTTCCCGGGATTTGAAGTGCAAGAACTTTCAGAAGCCCATCTCCTGTCTGTACGGAGAAACTGTCTTTTTCTACTTTCACGATTGTTCCCGGTTTTGCATCTGTGTTCTCGTCCAGTACCCCGGCTTCCCATATTTTCATAACTTTACCGTTCCAGTCCGTGTAAGCACTCGGCCATGGATTCAATCCACGGATCAGACATTCGATTGACTTTGCAGATCTGCTCCAGTCGATATCTCCAAGCTTCTTATCCAGCATCTTCGCATATGCTGTCGGACTTTCTCCCTGCACTTCCCAGGTTGCTGTCTTATCTTCCAGTGCCTTTAACGTCTCAACGCAGAGTTTTGCGCCAGCCTCTGCCAGCTTGTCATGAAGACTTCCTCCTGTTTCATCTTCCGACAAAGGAACTTCTGTCTTCATGATCATATCTCCGGTATCCAACCCCTCATTCATCTGCATAGTCGTTACACCGGACACTTTATCTCCGTTGATGACCGCCCACTGGATCGGTGCAGCACCACGGTAGCTTGGCAATAAAGATGCATGTACATTGATACATCCGTAAGGCGTCATATCAAGAATCTCCTTCGGAAGGATCTGTCCAAATGCAATGACTACCATGATATCAGCATTATATTTGCGAAGCTCTTCTACGGCTTCCGGCTCTCTGATCTTCACCGGCTGAAAAACCGGAATTCCATGTGCCACGGCTGCCTCTTTAACCGGTGTATACTGCATCTTGCCGCCACGTCCTTTCGGCTTATCCGGCTGTGTGACTACAAGTACAACTTCATGCCCGGCCCCGATCAGTGCTTCCAGCGTTCCGACCGAAAAATCCGGGGTTCCCATGAATATTACCTTCATGTTACTCTTCCTCCTCATAATTTACGTCATGTACTTCGCCTTCTACCAGTCTGGTATATAATTTACCATCCAGATGATCGATCTCATGACAAAATGCTCTTGCAAGAAGTCCTTCTCCTTCTAAGATTACTTCTTCCATATCTTCATTCAATGCTTTTACCTTTGCGTAATTCGGTCTTGTAACAGTTCCTGCTTTTCCGGGAAGGCTTAAACATCCTTCTTCGCCTGTCTGTTCTCCGGATGTCTCTATGATTTCCGGATTGATCAGGATGATCGGACCTTCTCCGATATCAATAACTACGATGCGCTTCAGGATTCCAACCTGTGGTGCCGCCAGACCTACTCCCATTGCCTCATACATTGTATCCAGCATATCATTGATCAGTACTTTTGTACGGATTGTCATCTTTGTTACTTCTTTGCATTCTTTGTTCAGAACTTCATCACCAAATTCCCTGATTTTTCTAAGTGCCATCTCTTTTGTCTCTCCTTTATCACTATTACTTATCTATTTCTTAATTCATAAAATACTTTTAAAAAATATTCATCGGATTAAAATCAAACTGTATTCTCATGTCCGCAAATCCTCTGTTGATCTCTATATAACGTTCCATATGATTTTTGATCCACACAAGTTCCTTATATTCTCTGCTTTTCAGATATAGAACCTTCCGGTATACATCATTCACTTTCCCGACTGACGGACTTGCCGGTCCTATCACCTGTATCTCTTCACCTGTGTTTACCCTGACTGCGTATTTCTTCAGATATTCTGCTGCTGTTGCAAGCCTGACCTCATCAGCTCCTGTCATCAAAACTGCCATCAGTTGTGACGCAGGCGGATATCCCATCAGATCCCGGTAGTTCATTTCTTTTTCATAAAAGCCTTCATAATCCTGTCTTGCAGCCATTTGTATACTGTAATGCTCCGGACTGTAAGTCTGTATCACTACTTCCCCGGGACTTCTTCCCCGTCCTGCACGCCCTGCCGCCTGTGTCAGCAGCTGAAACGTACGTTCCCCCGAACGGTAATCATCCGAATACAGAGACATATCTGCTGCCAGAACCCCAACCAAAGTCACATTCGGAAAATCATGTCCTTTTACGATCATCTGTGTTCCGATCATAATGTCTGCTTCTTCATCTGCAAACTTCGACAGGATCTTCTCATGTCCGCCTTTGTTCTTTGTGGTATCCATATCCATCCTAAGAACCCTTGCCTGCGGAAACTTGCGCTTCACTATCTCTTCAATCTGCTGTGTTCCTGCCCTGAAACCACCGATATACGCCGAACCGCAAGATGGACAATTCTGAACTGTCTGTGTCTCATAACCACAGTAATGACAGACCATCTTACCACCTCTGTGTACCGACAAAGACACATCACAGTGAGGACATTTTACTACATATCCACAGGCTCTGCAAGAAACAAAACCTGCATATCCCCTCCGGTTAAGGAAAAGCATCATCTGCTCCTTCTTATCCAGACGATCCTGCATCAATTCTTCGAGTCGGTCACTTAAGATTGACCGGTTCCCGTGCTTTAATTCTTCCCGCATATCTGCCACATATACCTGCGGAAGTTCCTGTTTCCCGGTACGCATCTTAAGCCGTAACATCTGATATCTTCCGCATTCACATGCATAAAATGCTTCCAGCGAGGGAGTTGCCGAACCCAGTACCACACTGGCGCCTTCCATCCGTGCCCTTTCGATTGCTGTCTCTCTTGCATGAAATCTTGGTACCTGTTCACTCTTATAGGTCGGTTCATGTTCCTCATCAATCACGATCAGTCCCAGTTTCTCAAATGGGGTGAAAAGTGCAGATCTCGGACCGATCATGATATCAACCTCACCTTTTTTCACACGTTCCATCTGATCATAGCGTTCTCCCTGGGACATTCTGGAATTCAGAATAGAGACACGTTCTCCGAATCTTGTATAAAACCGCATCACCGTCTGATATGTCAGTGCGATCTCCGGAATCAGTACAATCGCCTGTCTGCCTTCACTTAAGACTTTGGCGATCATCTCCATATATACTTCCGTCTTACCGCTTCCAGTCACACCATATAACAGATAGGTCTTACGAAGTCCCTGTTCATAATCCCTTGAAAATGTCTGGATTGCCGTCCGCTGTTCTTCTGTATAAATGATCTCTTTTTGCTCTTTCTGCTGACAGATTACCGGATTACGGTATACCTGTTCCGATTCCAGTATCAGAACTTTTTGTTCTTCCAATGCTTTATCACACTTCTTGTCAGATTCAGCTTATGGATCAGAAAATCATAGTCCTGTTCCGGCTGATCCAGAAGTGCCGCCAAAAGTCTCGCACGCGCTCTCTGGTTCTTATGCAGGTACAGTTCCAGCTTTTCTTTTCCTTCTGCCTCCGTCAAAAGCAGCCTTACCTTCTGCTTTTCTTTCGCACGTTCCTTCTTCTTGATAGGAAGGACGGTCTTCAGCGCCTGGATCATTGTTCCGCCATAAGACTCTTTCATCCAGGCTGCCAATGCAACCAGTCTGCTCTCGATCGCTACACTTTCTTCGGCAATCCTTAAGATCTCCTTGATCTTCTCCGGTGCATACTCCGCACGCTCAGAGAATCCTGTCACATAGCCGTTGATTTCTTTATTTCCCTTACCAAACGGAACCACAACTTCTGTTCCAACCTTAAGCATCCCCTCCAGATGAGAGGGGATGCGGTATTGAAAGACTTTATCTAATTTTTCATGCGTAATATCGATGATAATATCAGCGTACATCTATTTCTTTAATTCCTCTAATACTTCCTTAATCAGAACACGTTCATCCATATCATACTTGACACCCTTGATTTCCTGATATGTCTCATGTCCTTTTCCTGCCAGGATGATGACATCTCCCGGCCGGCCATGTTCGATTGCATATTTAATTGCTTCTTTTCTGTCACAGATGGTGATGTATTTACCATCTGTCTTTTTCATACCGACTACAATATCATCAATGATTGCCTGCGGCTCTTCAAATCTCGGGTTGTCCGATGTGATGATCGTAAAGTCCGATAATTTACCGGATACTTCGCCCATCTCATAACGTCTTGTCTTAGATCTGTTGCCACCGCAGCCGAATACGGTCACGATTCTTTCCGGATGATAGTCTCTTAATGTATCAAGAAGACTTTCCAGTGCCATTGCATTGTGTGCATAGTCGATCATCAATGTGAAGTCGTCAGATACCTTGATCATCTCAATACGGCCTTTAACTCTTGCAACTTTCAGTGCCTTCTTGATATCTTCTACCGGCACACCAAAATGTCTGCATACTGCGATTGCTGTCAGTGAGTTATATACGCTGAAATCTCCCGGAATATCAATCTCTACGTCAAAATCCATAAGACCTGCCACATGATACTGTACTCCCAGATATCCTGGTCTGGAGATATGTTTTACATCTGTGGCACGGATATCTGCTTTATCAGAAAATCCGAATGTCTCAACTTCGCATGTCGCATCTTTGAAAATGTCTTTGAACCATTTATCATCCACATTGCCGATTCCGATCTTGCTCTGTTTAAACAACAGGCTCTTGCAATACTTATACTCGTCAAAGTCTTTGTGTTCGTTCGGTCCGATGTGATCTTCGCCAAGGTTCGTAAAGATTCCGATCTCAAACGGAATGCCGGCTGTACGGTCAAGCTTCAGTCCCTGTGAAGACACTTCCATAACAACGCATTCGCATCCTGCTTCTACCATCTCTGCAAAATATTTCTGAATAGTATAAGATTCCGGTGTTGTATTATTCGCCGGAATGCTCTTGTCTCCGATGATTGCCTCGATCGTACCGATCAGTCCGACTCTGATACCGACTTCTTCCAGGATAGATTTGACCATGTATGTTGTTGTTGTCTTGCCTTTGGTTCCTGTGATTCCGATGACTTTCAGTTTTTCTGCCGGATATCCGAAATATGCTGCTGATGTCATTGCCAGCGCATAACGGGTATCCTTTACTTTGATCACTGTCAGTCCTTCCGGTGCTTCTACATCCTTTTCTACAATGACAGCTGCTGCACCTTTTTCTGCAACCTGCTCTATATATGTATGTCCATCAGACACTGCTCCGCTGATACATACAAATACGCTGCCTTCTGATACTTTTCGGGAATCATTGATCAGTTCTGTAACTTCAATCTGATCATCTCCCTGTACTACTTCATATTCTAAACGTTCCAGTAACTGGGTTAATTTCATCTGATTGCCTCCTATTTTCCTACAATATCATAAGTATACCATCATTTTCCCATGCAGCAAAGGAAAAATTATGTTATAGTAGTAGTTAGAATATTTTGAAAATATAGAAAAGGGGAATGTAACTTATGAAAGCTTATGAACGATTACTGAATTATGTTGTTGTCCGCACACCAAGTGACGAAAACAGCGAAACTGTACCATCTTCCGCATGCCAGTTCGATCTTGCAAGACTTCTGGAAGCGGAGATGAAGGAACTGGGGCTTACAGATGTTATTCTGGATGACCAGTGCTACCTGTACGGAAAGCTTCCGGCTACCGAAGGCCTGGAAGACAAGCCGGCGATCGGATTCATCGCACACATGGATACCGTATCAGACTTCTGTGACCATGATATCAAACCAATTGTTACTGAAAATTATGACGGTGGTGAACTCAGACTCGGAACAAGTGATACTATTTTAAGTCCTAAGAACTTTCCGCATCTGGCAGGTCTGAAAGGACGTACACTGATCACTTCTGACGGCACGACTGTTCTCGGAGCTGATGACAAAGCAGGAATCGCAGAGATCATGACAATGATCGAACGCGTTCAGGAAGAAAAGATTCCTCACGGACCTCTGTGCGTAGCATTTACACCGGATGAAGAGATTGGTACCGGTGCTTCTCACTTCAACGTAGAACAGTTCGGGGCTGACTACGGCTATACACTGGACGGTGATACCGAAGGCGAGATCCAGTACGAGAACTTCAACGCATGCAAAGCGGATTTCGTGATCAAAGGATTCAACGTACATCCTGGTTCTTCCAAAGATACTATGATCAACGCAAGTCTGGTTGCTATGGAGATCAATAATGCTCTTCCATCTATGGAGACACCTCGCGGAACAGAGGATTATGAAGGATTCTATCATCTGATGAGCATGTCCGGAGAAGTTGCGGAAGCTGAGCTTCATTATATTGTAAGAGACCATGACAAAGATCTCTTTGAAGCAAAGAAAAAAACTTTGAAATTAATCGAGAAAGATATGAATGAAAAATGGGGCGAAGGCACTGTAGCGCTTACAATTTCCGAGCAGTACCGCAACATGGCAGAGATCATTGCTACCTGTATGCACCTGATCGACAATGCGAAAAAAGCGTGTGAGAATGCAGATGTGGCACCACTTGTACTTCCGATCCGCGGCGGCACAGACGGCTGTCAGTTAAGCTTCAAGGGGCTGCCTTGCCCGAATCTCGGAACAGGCGGACATGCTTATCACGGCCCTTACGAACATATTACAGTTGAGGGTATGGATAAGAGTGTGGATGTTGTTACAGAGCTTGTGAAATTGTATGCAATGTAAAAATTTTCTTTTTAAAGCAAGAAGACCTGCCGGTAATCGGCTGGTCTTCTTACTTTTTTTACAGTTCAATATCCGGAAGTTCTTCCTTGAATCCTTCTCCTACTACTTCGTTCGATTCTACGATAATAGTGAATGCTTTCGGATCGATGGTATGTACCATCTTCTTAATGGTATACATCTGCTTGTTATTGCAGGCGCACATTACAACATCTTTGTCTTTCTTTGAATAACTTCCGATTCCTTTTAATATTGTTGATCCTCTTCCTGAGTAAGCGTCGATCTGTTCTGCAATCTCAGCACCTTTGTCGGTTACGATCAGGGTCATCTTACCTTCATCGATACCGTACATGATTCTGTCCATTACCATTGCCATCAGATAAGTAACAACGACACCATAGATCAGACCGTCTATATCCTTGAATACCAGTGCTGTTCCAAGAATGATCGTGCAGATATCAAGGACAAATGTTATAATTCCAAGCGTAATATGTGGTTTGACTTTCTTGATCGCCACGCTGATGAAATCCTGTCCGCCTGTTGAAGAACCTCTCATGAAGATCATGGCATATCCGATTCCGCATAATACCCCCATACACAGAGCTGCCAGCAGTCTGCTTCCGTCATAGACCGGAAACAGCGGTGCTACGTAGTCCATCAGTAATGATGAAATGATCATCGATTTCATGGACTTTAAGAAAAATTCTTTTCCTAAAAATTTATAACAGAAGATTGCAACAGGTACGTTCAAGATGATGGTTCCGGCACCGACCGGCAACCCGAATAAGTGATACAGAATGATCGCGATACCGGAAAATCCAGCTACCGGGAAATCTGCATTCAGCGCAAAGTTATAGATACCAACTGCGATGATCATACCTGCTACGGTATCCACAAGGATATCAATGAATAATTCTTTCCAATTTACATTTTTCATTTCCATTCCTCCTAGATTTATTTTTACATTTTCCGCGGACATACATCTCACGACTAACGTCGTTCGATGATTGTCCGCTTTCTTTATTTATGGACAAACAAAGAAAGCAGCCACAAATTATATGTAAATATAATTCGCAACTGCTCTTATGTTCATAACTATAGCAAATTTCATTATGGTTGTCAAGGATTTTTCCTTTACCATCCCCTTTTTTACAATCCCGTCCCCATATTTTCCTTCTAATTTCTTCAACGCCTCTTTCAGATTCTTCTTTTTCTTCCTCGTCTCTTCGGATTCGAACTTCATATCGAACAGACTCAACTGCTCCGGTTCGCTTTCTTCCGATAATTTAGACGTCCGGATTCCAAGAAGTCTGATAGGTTCTCCGTTCCACAATTCACGGAATAATTCAATAGCGCTCCGGTAAATATCCTGATCCTGGTTCGATGCTTTCTCCATCTGCATCTGATGGGACACCTGATTAAAAGTGTGATACTTGATCTCCACACTGACCATTCCGGCTTTCTGCCCGGCTTTTCGCAATCGTTGACCCACGCTTGCAGCCAGATCTTTTAACACCGGCAATGCCTCTTCCTCTGTTGTCAGATCTTTTGGCAGTGTCGTAGAATTACCGACTCCTTTTGCTTCTGCCCGGACGCTTTCTACTTCCGAATCATCGAACCCGTTGGCAAATTCCCATAACTTTCTTCCATGACTTTTCAGATGCAGTTCCAGGATCGACGGATCCGTATTCGCCAGATCTCCAATCGTATAGATTTCCAGCTTCTTCATCGTCTCTACACTGGAACGACCTGCCATAAATAACTCTCCGATCGGCAGCGGCCACATTTTCACCGGAACTTCTTCCGGGAACAGCGTGTGCACTTTATTCGGTTTTTCAAAGTCGGATGCCATCTTTGCCAGAACTTTTCTGGAAGATATCCCCACATTTACCGTGAATCCGAACCTTTTATACACCTCATCTTTAATTTCATTCGCACCTTCCACAGGAGATGTGAACCGGTCTGCGATTTCTGTAAAATCCATGTAACATTCATCCACACTGACCTGTTCTATATGTGTCGTGTAGGTACGCAGGAAATCCATAAGTCTCCGGCTGTATTCGCGGTACATCTGGTGATCCGGCGGATAACTTTTCAGATTCGGACACTTACGAAAGGCATTCGCAACAGGTTCCCCTGTACGAATGCCATATTTTTTTGCCGGAATGGATTTTGCCAGAACGATACCGTGGCGGGACTTCTGGTCGCCGCCAATGATCGCCGGTATCGTCCGGATATCCACTTTCGCTCCATTCTTTAGTTGTTCTACTGCAGTCCAGCTAAGATAAGCTGAATTGACATCTATGTGAAATATTATTCGCACACGCTCTGACTCCTTGCCACAAGCTTACCGTCTTCCACATCTATGATGATCGTATCCTGTGCGCCTACGTCGCCCTGCAGCATCAGTTTTGCTGCCAGTGTATCGACGTGTTTCTGGAGGAATCGCTTCAGTGGTCTTGCACCATAATTCGGATCATATCCTCCGTCTACGACATATTTCTTCGCATCGTCGGTCAGGAAAATAGAAATCTCACGATCAGCCAGACGTTTGTTGACATCCGCTACTAATAAGTCAATAATGTCATAAATGTTATCTTTCGTCAATGGTTTGAACATAATTGTCTCATCCAGACGGTTCAAAAATTTCCGGTCTGAAGTGTGCTCTTAAATCTTCCAGTACTGCGCTCTGACTTTCCTGACTGATATTGCCGTTTTCGTCCATTCCATCCAACAGATACTGTGATCCGATATTAGATGTCATGATCAGTATCGTATTCTTAAAATCTACGGTACGTCCCTGTGAATCCGTGATACGTCCATCGTCTAATACCTGTAACAGAATATTGAATACATCCGGATGTGCCTTTTCCACTTCATCAAACAATACGACAGAATATGGTCTTCTTCTGACTGCTTCTGTAAGCTGACCACCTTCATCGTATCCGACATATCCCGGAGGCGCTCCGATCAGACGGGACACGGAATATTTCTCCATATACTCACTCATATCGATACGTACCATGTTATTCTCATCATCAAACAGATTCTCTGCCAGTGCTTTTGCAAGCTCTGTCTTACCTACACCGGTAGGTCCAAGGAACAGGAACGAGCCGATTGGTTTGGTCGGATCTTTGATTCCTGCTTTGGAACGGATGATGGCTTCTGTTACCAGTTCTACCGCTTCATCCTGTCCAATAACTCTCTTATGCAGTTCATCACCCAAATGTAAAGTCTTGCTTCTTTCGCTTTCATTTAATTTTGCAACAGGAATTCCAGTCCAACGGGATACGATTCTTCCGATCTCTTCATCATTGACACTTTCATGTACCAGTGAGAGATCTTCATCTTTTACTTTGGCTTCTTCATCCTCTAACTGTTTCTGGAGTTGTGGCAGTTTACCATACTGAAGTTCTGCAGCCTTTTCCAGATCATAAGAATGCTTTGCCTTTTCTATATCTTTATTAACCTGTTCAATCGCTTCACGGAGTTTCTGAACACGCTCGATACCGACTTTTTCATTATCCCATTGTGCTTTCTTTCCTGCAAATTCATCTCTGAGTTCTGCCAGTTCCTGCTGTAAATGTTCCAGACGTTCTTTACTTAATCTGTCATCTTCTTTCTTCAATGCAGTTTCCTCAATCTCCATCTGCATAATCTTACGATTCAATTCATCCATCTCTGCCGGCATAGAATCCAGTTCTGTTTTAACCAGTGCACATGCCTCATCTACAAGGTCGATGGCCTTATCCGGAAGAAAACGGTCAGAAATATAACGATCAGATAAGGTTGCAGCTGCTACCAATGCACCGTCTGTAATCTTTACACCATGGAACACTTCATAACGCTCTTTCAGTCCACGAAGGATTGAGATGGTATCTTCAACGGTTGGTTCTTCTACCATAACCGGCTGGAAACGTCTCTCAAGGGCTGCATCCTTCTCAATATACTGACGATACTCATCCAGTGTTGTTGCGCCGATACAGTGCAATTCTCCTCTTGCCAGCATAGGTTTTAACATATTACCGGCATCCATAGCTCCGTCTGTCTTACCTGCTCCGACAATTGTGTGTAATTCATCAATGAACAGGATGATCCTTCCGTCACTGTTCTTCACTTCTTCCAGTACTGCTTTCAGACGTTCCTCGAATTCACCACGATATTTTGCACCGGCTACCAGCGCTCCCATATCCAGGGAGAAGATTGTCTTCTCTTTCAAGCCTTCCGGTACATCACCGCGCACGATACGCTGTGCAAGCCCTTCGACAACAGCAGTCTTACCTACACCAGGTTCTCCGATGAGGACCGGATTATTCTTTGTCTTACGGGAAAGGATTCTGATCACATTCCGGATCTCGGAATCACGTCCGATGACCGGATCCATTTTCTGTTCCCTTGCTCTTTCTACCAGATCCGTACCATATTTATTCAATGTATCATAGGTATCTTCCGGGTTATCACTGGTCACTTTCTGATTGCCTCTGACGGTTGAAAGTGCCTGTAAGAATCCTTCTCTTGAAATGCCCATCTCACGGAAAAGTGCTTTTACTTCTTTGCCTGCATATTTCATAATAGAAAGGAAGAGATGCTCTACCGATACATATTCATCTCCCATTGCTTTGGCTTCATCTTCACCATGAATCAATGCTTTATTCAGATCCTGTCCGACATACTGCTGTCCGCCCTGAACTTTTGGCCGTTTCTGAATGGCTTCTTCTACTCTGTTAATGATGAGATTCTTATCCAGCCCCATCTTTTCCATCAATTTCGCAATCAAACTGTCATCCTGTGTCAGCAATGCATAGAGCAGATGCTCCTGTGCAATCTCCTGGTTGCCATAGTCCATTGCAATACGTTCACAGTTCTGTACAGCCTGCAGTGATTTTTGTGTAAATTTATTTATATTCATATAGACAACCTCCTTTTTACTCTTGTTCTATTTGCAATATAACATTACATCTTTTTGTTAGCACTGTCAAGAGGTGAGTGCTAATTATTTTGTGAAGATTTTGTGAAGCCTTGATTTTACGGGCTTCACAGGGATTTTTCACTTGCTTTCGCACTCGATTTTCTTGATTTTACACCATTTTACACCATTTCATTTGATTTTGGTGTAACACTCACTTTATTTACACCAAATTACACCATAGACTTACATTTACACCACAGCAGGTACAGTTTCCGGCAGATTCATTTTTGACATCTCATTTTCTACATGAGCCATTTCAGCGATATGATTGTAGATATTCATAGTGATCTTCGCATCAGAATGTTCTTCGCTCCGCTACGGTCGGTGCTAAACGAATGTCCACTGGACATCCAGCACCCCATCACATACTGCATAACTTTGGGATTG
>ENA-OQDL01000688-OQDL01000688.1-human-gut-metagenome-genome-assembly--contig:-NODE-688-length-20604-cov-8.343849_pt1 | contig 20604 bp, 17 predicted proteins | sample MGYA00242782_ERZ504609 | MGnify/ENA primary metagenome ERZ504609 (study PRJEB26092, sample SAMD00036320) | human gut metagenome | host: Homo sapiens | study: EMG produced TPA metagenomics assembly of... | reverse complement strand
AAGGGAGCTCATGCCTGTACTGGCAAGAGCCCACCGAATGATCTCCCGATCCTTTTCGCCGAGACCACTTAGCGCCGACCTGTAAGGAAAACGCCCGTATTCCACAAGGTCGCCGACTGTGATGCCGGCAGGGGCTTGCGCTCCCTGCGGCAGCAGCGCAAGTCTCTGGGCAACACGCTTTGTCGGCATTTCGTGGATCGCTTCGCCATCAAGGTATACTGCGCCGGAATCCGGGGAAATGATCCGGCACAGTGTCTTCAGTATGGTGGATTTTCCAGAGCCGTTGGAGCCTATCAAGGTGGTTATGCTGCCTTCAGGGATTTTTAAGTCAAGCCCCTTGAAGACGGCCTCCCCATTATATCCGGCAGACAAACCCTTTGCCTGCATATGTGAAAGCATAGACATCCTCCCTTAAAAATACCTGCGGAGCAGGAACAGAAAATACGGAGCCGAAAGCACGGAGATCACGATACCAACCGGGATCTCCCTCGGCTGAAAGGCAGACCGTCCCAACGTGTCTGCCAAAAGCAACAGCAGCGCCCCCAGCAGCATGGAGGCAGGCATAAGGGCGTGGTGTCTGCCTCCAATCAACCTTCGTGCCATATGCGGCGCTACCAGTCCCACAAAACCGATCCCTCCGCTGACGGCAACGCAGGCAGAGGTAAGAGCCACCGATGCAATCAGGAGCAGTCTTATCTCCCTCTCTACGGCTATCCCCAGAGAAATGGCCGTATTCTCTCCTAAGAGCAGAATATCCAGTATGTTCGACTTTGTAAGAAGAAAAGGAACCAGTATGAGCATATATGGCAACAGGGCAAGAATCTGATGCCAGCTCGTTCCCCAAATATTTCCTGCCAGCCATCTTGCCACGAGCTGATAGCTGCTGTTGTCCATGTTCGCGGCCATGATCAGCATAAAAGAAGAAAATAGGGACGCAAGACCGATGCCGCCCAACAGAAAATATATTGGGAGGAGTTTTCCGTTCCTCTTTGCAAAAAGATACAGCAGTCCCGTTGTGCAAAGCCCGCCCGCTATGGCAAATATCGGCTGGTATGCCATGGTACGTATATGCAGCGCAGGGAAAAATGTCAGGAACAGCATAACGGCAAATCCCGCCCCTGCGTTTATGCCCAATATCCCCGGATCGGCCAGCGGATTCCCCGTGACAGTCTGCATAACGCATCCGGCAAGTGCCAGGCCCATCCCACATAGAACGGCGAGGACGATCCTCGGAACGCGAAACTGCGCTACGACTACGGAGGTTCCCTCCATATGCGGTTGGAATATGCTGTGAACCGCAGTCGAGAAGGGAATTTTTGCGTAACCACTGTTAACGGATAAGATAGCCGTAGCTACAATCAGGATAAGAAGACCGTTGAGGATAAGGAGCTGCCTGGTTTTCTTTTTCATAAGACCATGCCCTCCTTCCTGAAAGTAAGCGCAAAAAATGACGGGCACGCCGAGGATGGATACCAGTGCGCCGACAGGCGTATCAAAAGGGGCGTTTATCATGCGCGCCGCAATATCCGACAGCACCAGCACAACGCCGCCCATGAGCGCAGACACGGGAACCAGCCTGCGGTAATCACCGCCCACAAGAAGTCGGGATATATGCGGTACGATAAGACCGATAAATGCGATGCCTCCCACGAGCGGGAATTCAATCGGACAAGCATAGTCCGGGTTCGTTGCAGCGTAATCGAGCTCCGGGCGCTCTGTCAACAGCCGACAGATATCCGTCAGTTTTTGATACGTCAGTTCATTGTCATAGCTTGCAAGCACACATGCAATTCCTTCTTTCTCCGGATCGTGGGTGGTACACACACCGAAGCTCTCCAATTCCCGGATCAGAGAGTCCGTTCCCAGCACATAGACGGGACGGGATCCATATTTCTGCTTCAGATAATGCGCTGTTGCAACAGAAGCCGTCAGAAAGTTCGCGCTTGTTGTCGGGATGCCCAGCTTTGCAAATTTTTTCCGGTAATCTGCTACGCTCATCGTCGTATTATTTGTGATAAACACATAATCTCCACCGTACTCGGACAGTCCGTTTAAAAATCGGTCTGCTCCCGGAATCAGACGGTTCCCCACGCAGATGGTTCCGTCGATATCCAAAAGGAACAGCTTTTTTTCTCCAATCGGTATCACTTCGCGTTGCGGCAGGAAACGGCCACATCCGGATAATTAGTGATGACTGCGTCAACACCGGCCTCCATCAGACGCTCGATCTCCGCCTTATCATTGACCGTCCACACATGCACCGCAAGATCGCTTTCCACATACTGCTGAAGAAAGTCTGCCATCTGCACATGAAAGGTTGCCGGATGAAGAGCTCCTGTTCCGATTTTTTTCGCATAATTCACGACATCATAAATAATATCTGCGTAGAGGATGCCGGTGCTGGCTTTCGGATCCAGTTCCAGAATTTTTGCAATGCTGTAATGGTTAAAGGAAGAATAAATCACGCGATCTTCCATCTCCATCTCTTTTGTCAGCTCGAGTACCTTTTTTTCCAGGTCTTTATACCAGAAAATACCGGTTTTCAGCTCGACATTGATCGTCATTCCCGTTGGCTTTAATGCTTCATATACTTCGCGAAGCGTCGGAATTTTTACATTCTGATATTCCAGATGTGTCTTATTAAAGTTCAGGTTCTTCAATTCCGCAAGCGTATAATCTTTGACAAATCCGCTTCCGTCACTGACCCGGTCGATTTCTTCATCGTGGACAACAACCATCTCGCCATCTTTCGTCAGCTGTACATCCAGCTCCACACCGTCTGCTCCCTGCTCTGCCGCAAGAAGAAACGCTTCCAGTGTATTTTCCGGTGCATATGCACTGGCTCCTCTGTGTGCCCATACTTTTGTTTTCATCTCGTATCTGTCCTCCATTTTCCGTTCCCATTTCCAAATCTGCACTCTTTTCTATCTTTTGTCCCGACTGCAGCTTTTTTCCTTTTATCGTAAGCCTGAAAACAAGTGAAAAAAGCGGTGCTGATTTTTTTACATCTTCTGCGGGATTGCTATAGATTCGGAAGCGCGCCGGATTTTTTGTCTCCGACGCATTTCCAGTCATATCTGAAAAATCATTTCCGTAAATCGGATCTTCCCATTCACAAAACCGTTCAAACACGCTTTGGGAACTCGTTTTTCTTCACTATAGGACGAAATCTTATTTTTGTAAAGCCTGTCTCTTATTCATTTACCAGATTATAATCCTCGATGGAGCTGTTGATCTGGGAAGCCATTGATTCTACTGCTTTCTCCGGGGTCTCATTTCCGTTGATCATATTCTCGATTTCTGTTTCCACAATCTGTCTTGCCTCCGGGAATACAGAGAGAAGTGCGCCGGCGTACTGCGGCTTGGAATCGTGCAGCTGATCAATCGCGGTCTGGAACTGTGGATACTGTGCCACATTATCTTTGAAGGTCTGCTCCTCATCAGCAGCTGTTGTTACTGGGAAGTAACCAGTCTCGGCATTCCAGTATGCCTGAGACTCCGGGGAAATCAGGAATTTGATAAATTTCCAGGTGGCGGCTGCTTTTGCATCATCGTTGTTGTTCAATGCCCAGAGAGATGCTCCTCCGATGGAAACACCGCCCTCATCGCCGTCCTTGATTGTCGGGAAATATGCGGTTCCAACTTCGAAACTTCCGTTGACATCCTGTAAAATCTGTTTCAGGGATGCGGTAGAGCCAAGAGTGATCGCTGCTTTTCCGGAAGTAAAGTCTGTTGTTGCGGTATCGCTTCCGGCACGGCCTACGTTTGGTGCAACGTCGGCATCATTCAGGGCTTTCCACGCATTTAAGATGTTGAGCGCTCCGCCGTTGGAATCAAATTCAACCGCAGTAGCAGCAGCATCACGGCCATTTCCATTATCCGCATAGGAAAGTCCCTGTTTGCAGAGCCACTGTTCGAAATACCATCCATAGATGGAGAGTGCCAGCGGTTCACCGGCTCCGCCCTTTGTTTTCAGATCATCACCGATGGCAAGAATTCCTTCCAGGCTTGTAGGAACCTCGGTGATCCCTGCTTTTTCAAACATATCTTTGTTGTAATACAGAATCGGTGTGGACGAATTGAATGGCATCGAGTACAGCTCATTGTTTACCGTATAATAAGCAGCGATATTCGGCTCGATCTGGGAAATGTCATAGCCATCTGCATTAATCAGCTCCTGCATCGGAATGACCCAGCCGGAATCAATCATAAAGCGTGTTCCGATATCATAAATCTGTACCAGGTCTGCTCCCATATTTCCGATCTGTGCACTTTTCAGTTTGTTAATCGTATCATCATATTCTCCCTGATAAACCGCCTCAACGGTAATGCCATCGGTATTCTCTTCATTGAATTTATTGACAAGATAATCCATTGCCTCGCCATTGACACCGCCCATGGAATGCCAGAAGGTAATCGTGGTTCCCTTCGTATCCTGGTTTAAATCCGGTGCTTCTGCGCCATCTGCCGTACTTCCTGCCTCTGTGCTGGCTGTGGTTTCATCCGTTGTTGCACCCTGTGCCTCACTCGTTGTTTTTCCGCCTCCACATCCAGTAAGCGCCATAGCTGCCATAGAAGCCGCAAGAATCGATGCAATCACTTTTTTCTTCATTTTTTTCTCCTCGTTTTTCATACAGTTTTCTATTCTTTTTTCTGTCACAGGAATCAGCCCTTGACTGCTCCTGAAAACATTCCTTTGATTAAGGCCTTCTGGCCTACGATAAAGATGGAAATGGATGGAATGATAATCATTACCACGCCCGCCAGCATCAGGGTAATCGACTGTGCGTCGACGCTGTTCAGCATACTGATACCAATCTGTACGGTACGCTTGCTGTCCGAACCTGTAACCAGCAGCGGCCACATGTACATATTCCATGCATTGATAAAGGTGTAAACCGCCATTGCTCCCATTGCTGACTTTGTCAGCGGCATCAGGATTTTTACGATAAACCGCAGATTCCCGCAGCCGTCCAGCTTCGCCGATTCATAAAGCGAAATCGGAAAGGTCATGTAGAACTGGCGGAACAGGAAAATTCCCATTGCAGAGGTAAGAGAAGGCAGGATCAGAACAATATAGGTATCGAGCAATCCGAGACTTCCTACTGTCAGATAATTGGAAATAATGGTTGCCTCACCCGGCACCATCATGGTCGCCATGACCAGCATAAACAGAACATTTTTTCCTTTGAAATTCAGGAAAGAGAAGGCAAATGCCGCAAGAGAACACGTTACAATCTGACCCAGCGTAATGCTGCCCGCAACCAAAAATGAGTTCAGGACAAAGCGTACCAGCGGAATTTTATGAAATGCTTCCACGAAATTTTCCAGCGTCGGATGTTTTGGCACGATGTTCATTGCCATTGTGTAAAGCTCGCCGGACGGCATAAACGCTACACTGATGGTATAAAGCAGCGGAAACAGCATAAACAGACAAACGATCAGGTTCATGGTAACCAACGCTGTTTTCTGAAGCATTTTCTTTCTTTTTGCTTTTGCATTCATTGCCAGATGCAGTGCCTGCAGCTCCTCTGCAGAATAAGTTTTTGGTCCGGCAATCGTAGTTGCTATTGTAGACATCAGTATTTTACTCCTCTCTTTTCCACGCGGAACATAACCAGGGTAAGCGCCATGACAATCAGAAACAAAACAACGGACTGTGCGGCTGCGCTTCCAAACCGGTAATTAAAAAACGCATCACGGTATATCGAATATACAATCAGGTTCGTGGATTCTCCCGGTCCTCCCTGTGTCAGGATTTTCACCTGTCCGAATGACTGGAATGCCTGAATAATGTTAACAACCAGTGTGTAGAACATGATCGGAGAAAGCCCCGGCAGTGTCAGCTTAAAAAATTTCTGTACTGCATTCGCTCCATCTACAGAAGCACGCTCATAAATCGAATCATCAATGTTTCCAAGTCCCGCCGAAAAATACAGGAAATTGATGCCACTGTTCAGCCATGCCGTAAGGACAGCCACACAGATCAGCGCATATTTCGGATCACTGACCCAGTTAATGCTCACATGCAGCAATTTGTTTACGATACCGATCGTGGGATTTAAAATAATCTTGAAAATCATGGCGCCTGAGCTCGATGCTACTGCCATTGGGAGTGCATAGGAAGTACTGAATACCCGGATTCCCGGGAAAGCCTTGCTGCAAAGAACTGCTCCCAGAAGGCCAAGCGCCATACTTCCGACTACAACAATCGCCACAAATTCCAGTGTAACCCAGAGACTGTTGTAAAAGGATGGATTCGATAATAAGCTTTTATAGTTATCCAGTCCCACATACAATTTCGCTTCTCCAAGCTTGTTTGTCTTATACAGGCTCAGATAAATGGTTTTAAAAAACGGATAAAACAGAAAGATGCTAAAGATCACCATACTCGGGATTAGATACATATAAACTTCTGCTTTTTTACACTTTTCGATTACTTTTTTCACTTCTTGCTCCTTCTTATGCTGTTGCACGTTCTTCTTTTTCAACCGGCAGAGATAAAATATTTTCTTCTGTAAACGGATCAAAGATCTGTGCTTTCTCCATATCTGCATACAATGTAATGCTTTCCTTTACAGTAACCGGCACCTCGGAAGGCACTCTTGCTGTAATCAGATTTTTTCCGGTATTCATATGCAGATACGCTTCTGCACCGATCATCTCCCGCAGGTCAACAAATGCCTTCAACTGATTCTCTTCGTAACAGATCCGATGTGCGGAAGCGGTTGTTTCGTCCTGTAAATCCTCCGGTCTCAGACCTAAGATCACCATTTTTCCGAGATAAGCGCGGCGAAGCACCATTTCGTTCTCTCCTTTTGCACGAAGGGTAACTCCTCCGTCTGCCTCCAGATAAACCGCTCCGTTTCTTTCCATCACCATCGTTTCCATAAAATTCATACTCGGAGCTCCGATAAAACCAGCCACAAATTTGTTTGCCGGATGGCGGTAAATCCGCTCCGGTGTATCCGCCTGCTGCACAACACCGTCTTTCATAACAATAATTTTTGTACCAAGCGTCATCGCCTCCGTCTGATCATGTGTAACATAAATCACCGTCGTTTTCAGTTCCTTATGTAATTTTGCCAGCTCCACCCGCATCTGTGCCCGCAGCTTCGCATCTAGGTTCGAAAGCGGCTCATCCATTAAAAATGCTTTCGGCCGTCTCATAATTGCACTTCCAATCGCAACTCTTTGTTTCTGACCGCCGGAAAGTGCTGACGGTCTCCGGTCAAGTAAATGCTCAATTCCAAGCATTTTAGCTGCCTCATGTACCTTTTTATCAACTTCATCCTTGGGCTGTTTCCGGATTTTCAGAGAAAACGCCATGTTTTCATATACCGTCATATTCGGATAAAGCGCGTAGTTCTGAAACACCATCGAAAGATCGCGATCCTTTGCTTCTACATAATTACAAAGCTGTCCATCAATCCAGAGCTCCCCGCTCGTAATCTCCTCAAGACCGGCAATCATCCGAAGCGTCGTCGATTTTCCGCAGCCGGAAGGTCCAACAAAAATCACAAACTCCCGATCCGGTATTTCAAGCGAAAAATCCTGAACCGCATAATGTTCCTTATCATAAGATTTACAGACATTCTTCAACACAATATTTGACATTCGTTTTTCTTCCTCCTCGTCTTGTCGAGATTCATTATACCTTTCCTTCCGTAAAGCCCACTACCACCGCTTTGTAAAATATCCGTTAATAAAATAACCGGTTACTTTACAAAAAATGTCCACATTTTCCCTTACCTCCATCCCCTTCTTTTCCAGCCACTCTTCCAGATCACTCTTTGTAAAATCCCCGAAAATCACCCGCAAAACCAATTTTCAAAACAAATTCTGAATAGCCATTCCTTTTCCCAATACCCAACAGATTATTTTTGACACAAAAAAAACGCCGCAACTCTCAAAGCTGCAGCTCTTTCTCATCACAACATACCATATTCTTCTTTCATGTCAACGCAGTGGGCGCTCCCGCTCCCACATCCGTGTCCGTCCTTCACACAGCCCCGTAACGCACACAAGGGTGATGCGCATTTGCAGGGAGCGTGTAATTCTTAGGTTCTGGCATTTTGCGTTATGCGCCAAAAATCAACTGTCTGAGCGACAGCGAGTTTTGATTTTTGGCGCATGGTTTTAGCAAAATGACAGAGCCTTAGAATTACTAGCTCCCGAAACCGCGCATCACCCTTGTGTGCGTTACGGGGCGTCCGTCCAAACCTATTCCACCGGTTCCGCCGGCACAAACACCCTGCTGTTTTCCTGTTCTTTCGGTTTTTCCGCTCTTTCCGTTGCCTCCCTGCAGAAATACTCCTGTGAATTCACCAGCATCTTTCCGCGCTTATCCGGCTTTGTATACGTTCCGTCTGCCTGTAAAATACTGGCTTTCACATTATCCTTCATCTGGATATCAAGAATATGCATTACTTCTTTCTTGATCTGCTCATCCTCAACCGGGAACACGATCTCCACCCGTTTTTCCAGATTTCGCGGCATCCAGTCCGCGCTTCCCATAAACACCTCTTCATTTCCACCACTGTAGAAGTAGAAAATCCGCGCATGTTCCAGGAAATTGCCGACAATCGAGCGAACGGTAATATTCTCGCTGACACCCGGGATTCCAACCTTCAGGCAACAGATTCCCCGGATAATCAGGTCAATCTTTACTCCGGCTGCCGAAGCACTGTAAAGCGCCGCAATAATATCGCGGTCGCATAACGAGTTCATCTTCGCAATAATATGCGCTTTCTGTCCCTTCTTTGCGTGCTCCTCTTCCATCGCAATCAGATGCAGGAACCGGTCCTTCATCCAGAGCGGTGCAACAATCAGTTTGTTCCAGCGATCCGGCTCCGAATAGCCCGAAAGCATGTTAAATACTGCTGTTGCGTCCTCACCGATCTTTGCATTGCATGTCAGCAGGCCACAGTCCGTATACAGCTTTGCCGTAGAATCGTTATAGTTTCCCGTGCCAAGATGTACATATCTGCGAATGCCTGTCTCCTCGCGCCGAACCACCAGTGTGATCTTACTGTGTGTTTTCAGTCCCAGAAGACCATAAATTACATGGCATCCCGCCTTTTCCAGCATCTTCGCCCAGACAATATTGTTTTCTTCGTCAAACCGTGCCTTTAATTCCACCAGTACGGAAACCTGTTTGCCATTTTCCGCCGCCTGAGCCAGTGCTGCAATAATCGGAGAATTGCCGCTCACACGGTACAGCGTCTGTTTGATTGCCAGTACATCCGGATCCTTTGCTGCTTGTTGTACAAATTGCACGACCGGATCAAACGTCATATAAGGATGATGCAGTAAGATGTCTCCTTTTCGGATGTTTGTAAAAATGTCATCCTCATTCATCAGCGCCGGAACTGCTGCTGGAATGTATTTTGGAATTTTATACTCATCAAAGCCGTCGAGCCCATACATTTTCATTAAAAACGTCAGATCGAGCGGTCCCGGAATCCGGAACAGGTCGTCTTCATCGATGTCAAACTCTTTTTCCAGCATCTTCAGGAGCCGCTTATCCATCTTATCTTCCACTTCCAGACGGATCACTTCGCCCCACTGACGTTTTTTAAGCTGCTTCTGGATCTCCTTTAACAGGTCCGAAGCCTCATCCTCATCGATCGAAAGATCTGCATTTCGCATAACACGGTACGGATGCGCACAGACCACATCGTAGCTTAAGAACAGCTTTCCAATGTTCCGCTCGATGATCTCCTCCAGAAGAATCACATACCGCTGTCCCGTCTTTTCATCCTGCGGAAGCAGAATAAAACGCGGCAGTACCGAAGGAACCTGAACCGTCGCAAATTCCAGTTCTTTCTCTTTTTCCTTCTCCTTGCCTTTCTTCTCTTTCTTATCCTCCGCACGGCTCAGAAGCGAATCCTCTTTCTTCTGCACCAGTGCACCGATATTCAATGTTTTGTTCCGGATCAATGGGAACGGGCGGGCCGAATCCATGGCCATCGGGGTCAGAACCGGGTAAATGTTCTCCTCAAAATAGGAATCCACATACTCCGCCTGCTCCTTCGTCAGCTTCTCGTGCTCGCTGATAATCGTAAGGCCAACGTGCTCCAGAGACGGAACCGCCGAGCGATTGTACGTATTGTACTGCAGCTGCACCAGCTCGTGTGTCCGTTTGCTGATCCCGGCAAGCTGCTCCTTCGCATCCATGCCGGACAGATCCTTTTTCGTATAGTTTGCATGCACCTGGTCTTTTAGTGAAGCCACACGGACCATATAAAACTCATCCAGGTTGGAGGAGGTAATGCTGATAAATTTCAGACGTTCAAACAGCGGAATACTCTTATCCCGCGCCTCGTTTAAAACACGCTCGTCGAAGCTGACCCAGCTCAACTCCCGGTTGCGGAAATATTCCGGTTTCTTATATGGTGCAATATCCATCTTTCTTCGCCTCCTTTTACATCTGCCGTTTCAGTTTGATGACCGGCTGTATGCTGAATACCTCATTGAAGAAATCTAATTTTTCCTGGCACAAACCTTGCTCAAGGGTAAAATCGCGGTTGACCGTGAGCGAAAGCTGCAGCTCGCGCTCCTTTAATGTGGCGCGGATCGCCTGAATCTTCTGCAAATGACTCCGGTCGAGCGCATTCGCCAGACGGACGATTGCGGTCAGTTCGGATACTGTCAGATACTGCTCGGCACTCAAGGACGATTCCATCACCAGCTCATCGTAGGACGGGAGCGTAACCGTGTTGTATCTTGCAATCAATGCCACCATCTCACGCTCAATGTGCGACAATCCGATGATTTCATTTGACATGATAATATTATAGGAAGAATCCGCCACATTATTGAAACTGATGTATTTTCCAACGTCATGCAGCATCACTGCCATCTGGAGAAGCAGCCGTTCGCGCTCTTTCATACCGTGCATCTTTTTCGTCGCATCAAACATGGCAAGCGCTGTCATCTCCAGGTTCTGGACATGCGGACGGTTCACTGCGTACCGTTTTCCGATATTTTTTGCCGCCATCAGAATATCATTTTCGAAATTATGACCGCCTTTCAGCAGTTTCATCTGCTCCGCATACTCGTATGCAATACCACGTGTCATATGCACGCCCGGAATCCAGATATGCTCCGCACCCATCATATCAATCAGACATTTATAAATCACAGCAGACGGATACATCAGTGAAGCGTTTTCCAGCGGAATACCAAGTTTTACGGCGAGCTCCATCGGTGACTGGCGGATAATTTTCTCATACCAGGTATTAAAGTTTTCGCGGGAAATGATTTTTGTCGTTTTTTCTTCAATGTTCTGATAAACACTGTCGGTGAAAACATCGCCGATCAGCATAATGTTTTCAATTTTGCGGTCTTTCAGATACATCTTTTTAAAGCTTGATACTTCGTTCCAGATCAGCTCCTCGACCATCTCTTCGTAATGTTCCGTCTCACTCTGAATTCCGGCAAGACGCTCGCGGATGCGAAGACTTCCCATGCGGATGTTCTGTGTTGTGACAAGTGCATCCTTGTCGAACAGGGAAATCTGAAAACTGCCACCGTCAAGATCGAGAATCGCAGTTCCCTTTTCAATGATCTTGTTAAAATTGTCCTCCATCGCCGCGAGCGCTTTATAGCTAAGAAAACGCTGCTCCGAGTTGGAGAGAACCGTGACAGAAAGACCGGTCAACTGATGAATTTTTCCAAGGACATAGAGACTGTTCGACGCCTCACTGATCGCACTGGATGCCGTTGCACGGTAATCGTCCACGCGATAGCCTTCCATAATCCGCACAAAATCTGCGAGTACACGGCACAGCTCTTCTTCCATTTCCGGGCGAATTTTTCCCAGCGTGTACGTATCTTTTCCAAGCTCCATCCGATGGCAGATCTTATCCACGCTTCGGATACCCTGCTTTTTGGAGATCTCGAAAATCTCCAGAATGACGTCGTAGCTGCCGATATCAATGGCAGCAAATGTGGAATACTGCATATATGCTTTTCCTCCTTCTTTTTCAAAGGATATCCCAAAAAGCCCGCTCCCAATACCAAGCGGACTTTTTGACCTTTTTCCTTTTACTGTTTTCCGAGCAGATAATCGATAAACTGCTGTGCGGTACGGCCGGAAAGACCGCCGTGGGACAGTTCCCATTTGTTCGCTTCTGCCAAAAGCTCTTCCTCACTCAGCGTCACGCCGTATCGTTCGGCCAGTGTGGAAACAATCTTCTGGAATTCTTTCTTATCCGGTGCACCAAAATAAATGCTGACGCCGAAACGGTATACCAGGGACAGCTTCTCCTGTACGGTGTCGGAAGTATGCATATCCTGTCTTGTTCCTTCTTTATCACTGTAATCCTCTTTAATCAGATGGCGACGATTGGAGGTTGCATAAATAAGAATATTGTCCGGACGTTTTTCCAGGCCTCCCTCAATGACAGCTTTCAGGTATTTGTACTCAATCTCAAACTCTTCAAAGGAAAGGTCATCCATGTAAATAATGAATTTATAATTTCTGTTTTTGATCTGTGCAATCAGCTCATTCAGATCCTGAAACTGATGCTTGTAAACCTCGATCATACGAAGTCCCTGATCGTAATATTCATTCAGGATGCCCTTGATGCTGGAGGATTTTCCGGTTCCGGCATCGCCAAAAAGCAGACAGTTGTTTGCTTTCTTGCCCTCGACAAACGCTTTCGTGTTGTCGATCAGCTTCTGCTTTGGAATTTCGTAGCCGACAAGATCAGAAAGGCGCACATCCGGAATGTTGGTAATCGGGATAATCTCAACGTTCTCTCCTGTATGCGCAATACGAAATGCCTTGTGAAGTCCCAGTTTTCCCACTCCGAAATCTTTGTAAAACTGAACCATATCAGCCATAAATTCATCTGCGGATGCAGCCTTTGCCAGACGGATGGCCAGCTCACAGATACGATCCCGGACTTCTTTGTTGAACAGTTTATTCGGACTGTCCGTGTTCTCATAGGAACTGATGACAGAGGCATCGCCGGACTCAAAAATTTCATCAAAAACACAGATATCAAAATCAAACAGTTCTTTGAAACGGACAAAGTCGTGTTTTGCCATCTGGTTGATGCTTCCCTCTACTTTTCCGACAATCTCGCACGAGGTAGAGAATGCATTTTCTTTGTTTACCAGCAGATACGTCAGATAATCATGCCAGAGATTTCCGGAGAAGCCGTAGCGGTTTGCCATCTCGACAAGGCGGTTCAGTGCCTCATAAAACTGCGGCTCATATGCGCTCATATTCTCACGGAACCGGCGGTCCTTCAGGGAAATCTGAGCATTGACCAGTTTTTTGTAGGTCTCCACCAGTATCGTCATATCGCGCAGTACCTCCCCCTCTGCGAAATCGCGGTAGAGGATACATTCTTCTATTCTAATCATCTTTTGTCTCTTCCTTCCTGTCATTTTTCATTTTATTTATGCGAAAAGGCCGCTTGGTACGGCCCTCTCTTCTGGATTAATAATTTCCGAAAATCCGGAATTTCGCGGATTCTGCCTGCAATCCGCGCAGTGCGTTTTTGACTGCCGGATCGCTTAAGTTCCCCTCGAAATCCACGAAGAAACGGTACTCCCATTTCCGCTGCGGAATCGGGCGGGACTCGATTTTGGTCATGTTCAGATCGTTGTAAATAAAATGTGCCAGTGCATTGTAAAGAGAACCGCTTTGATGCGGCAGTTCCATGCATACGCTGATTTTCTGTGCATCCTTTACAAAGCGTTTCTGACCGGAAATAATAACAAAGCGTGTCGTATTGCCCCGGGCGTCAAAAATGCCTTCTTTTAAGATCTGCAGTCCGAAGTGTTCTGCTGCATATGGGCTTCCGACGGCTGCCATCGTCAAATCACCGCTCTCAGATACTTCTTTTGCAGCGGCGGCCGTATTCAGTCGTTCCTCTGTTTTCCAGTTTTCATTGGAATCGAGAAAGCGGCGGCACTGGGCCAGTGCCTGCGGGTGGGAAATTACGGTACGGATTTCTTCGACTTTAGCTCCCGGCAGTGCCATCAGCACATGCTCCACCGGCAATTCCTGCTCACCGACGATATAGTGCGGATATTCCACCAGAAGATCATAAATATCGGATACAATGCCTGCTGTGGAGTTCTCGATCGGAAGCACAGCGTAATCAGCCTCGCCCTTTGTGATCGCCTCCATCGCCTCTTTCCAGGTGTCTACGTGGAAACTGGTGATCGTATCATCGAAAAATTCTTTCATGGCACCGAAGCTATAGGCGCCCTCCACACCCTGGAAGACAACTCTTCTGCCGTGCGTCGGGAGGTGGTCAACCTGTGTGTAATCGGTCATCTCCTCGCCGCCGTTCTCGGTCAGCAGCTGATACTGGCGCTTCCGGCTGATCGACATGATCTGCTGGAACAGCTCCTGGATGCCTTTTGTATTGAATGCATTTGTTCCCTCGCCTGTCAGCTTTTCCAGCTTCTGGCGCTCACGTTCCGCATCAAAAACGGCTTTTCCTGTCTCTATCTTGTACTGCGCAACCTCCGCCGTCAGCGCCATCCGGTGCTGGAACAGGCGGACGATCTCGTCATCGGTGGCATCGATCTCGTCGCGGATTTTTCCTAAGTCTAGCATATCTGGTCCTCCTGATACTCTGCATTTGTTGCAGATATCAATATTTTACTCCATCTCCGTTTAATTTACAAGAAAAGATCTTCCGAAATTCGGCTTTTGTACAATCTTTTTCCTTTTTGACTGCTATTTCACTTTATTTTTTCACATTTCATATTACTCTGCTTTTCGACCTTTTTCCTGCCATTTTTTATCTTGCATTTATCCTGTTTTTGTGTTAAGGTGGAACACAGAAAAAATAAGTTACTGTTCACTCAGCAGGGAAACACCTGCTGTTTCGCTGCGTAAGAAAGTGATTCAGACATTCGCAGGGAAACTGTGAACGGTAACAAAAATAAGGATCTTCATAGGAGGTAATATATGCGACACTTAATGAGTCCCCTTGATTTCTCTGTCGAAGAGCTGGATCAGTTAATGGATCTGGCAAATGATATTGAGAAACACCCGGAAAAATACGCACATGCCTGCGATGGCAAAAGACTTGCTACTTTATTTTATGAACCAAGCACACGCACCCGTCTCAGCTTTGAAGCTGCCATGATGAATCTTGGCGGTACTGTTCTTGGTTTTTCTTCTGCCAATTCTTCTTCCGCATCGAAAGGCGAAAGCGTAGCGGACACCATTCGTGTAGTATCCTGCTTTGCAAATATCTGTGCGATGCGTCATCCGAAAGAAGGCGCTCCGCTGGTAGCATCTATGTATTCCCGTATCCCGGTTATCAACGCCGGCGATGGTGGACATCAGCACCCGACGCAGACTCTTACCGATCTTCTTACCATCCGTTCTTTAAAGGGTCGCCTGAACAATCTTACCATTGGTTTCTGCGGTGATCTTAAATTCGGCAGAACGGTTCACTCCCTGATTGAAGCGCTGGTTCGTTATACCGGCATTAAAATTGTATTAATCTCCCCGGAGGAGCTTCGTCTCCCGGATTACATCCGTGATGATGTGCTGCGCGCAAACAATGTTCCATTTGAGGAAGTTATTAAAATGGAAGATGTTCTCCCGAAGCTGGATGTCCTTTATATGACCCGTGTCCAGAAAGAACGTTTCTTCAACGAGGATGATTACATCCGCATGAAGGATTTCTATATTCTGGATCAGTCCAAAATGGATCTTGCTTCTCCGGAAATGCTGGTTCTGCATCCGCTGCCGCGTGTCAATGAGATCTCCGTTGACGTGGATAACGACCCGCGCGCTGCTTACTTTAAACAGGTTCAGTACGGTGTTTATGCACGTATGGCCCTGATTCTGACGCTGCTGAACATCAAAGTCGATTAAGAAAGGAGCATCTTTCGCTATGCTGAACGTAGGACGTATTGAAGAGGGCTTCGTGCTCGACCATATTAAAGCAGGAAAGGCTATGACCATTTACCATGATCTGGGACTGGACAAGCTGGACTGTACCGTAGCCATTATTAAAAATGCCAAAAGTGAAAAAATGGGAAAAAAGGACATTCTGAAAGTTGAGTGTTCGGTTGATAAGATGGATCTTGACATCTTAGGCTTTATCGATCACAATATTACTGTCAATGTCATTAAAGACGGCGAAATTACGGAGAAAAAAGAACTTCATCTGCCGAAACAGGTAGTTGATGTTATCAAATGCAAAAATCCGCGCTGTATCACCTCCATTGAGCAGGGATTAAAACATGTCTTTATCCTGGCTGACCCGGAAAAAGAAGTTTACCGTTGCAAATACTGTGATGAGAAGTATACAGGAAACAGAAATAAATAAGAGCTGTACGGCAAAGCGCCCGGAACCACGTTCGGTTTCGGGCGCTTTCTTTTATCTTTCCTATGCAGTTTTTGCTTCTTTCGAACCCAAGCACACAATCAGCCAGCCGATGAAGGCCGCAAGAGATGCGCAGATCAGCATCGCGCCAACACCGGCTGCATCGATAAGCCAGCCGCCAAACAGGGAGCTCATTACATTTCCTGCGGTGATGGTCATCGCCATATATGCCTGTCCTTTAATCGAATCCTGCGGCTCCATGATGCCGTTCACGTAATAGACGCAGGCGACGTTGATCAGCGCCCAGCCGAACATCTGGAACGGCTGAGCAGCGTAGTATGTCGGAATATTAAAGGCCAGGAAGGTTCCTATGCTTTTCAGGACAAAAAACAGGCCGGAGAGGCGGAACCAGAAAACACTGCTCTTCTTTTTCAGCAGATAGCCGAACAGAAACATCGTTGGCAGCTCGGAAACCGCAGAGATGGTCATCGCATTTCCCATCTCACCGCTGCCACCACCTTTTGCCATTGCAATCTGATAATTGAAGCTGTTAATCAGGCTATGTGACATAAAGATCAGAATGCAGCCAAGCAGTACTACCGCGAAGGACGGATACCGTTTCAGAAAATCGACCGGACCGGCTGCTCCTGTCTCTTCTTTTTCTGCTTCTGCCTTTTTTTCTGTCCTTTTTAAATGGAAAACGAAATACACAGGCGAGAAAAAGAATGGTCAGCGCGATAGCCCAGATCGAAATCATGTCTGCTCCAAAGGATGCGGTCAGCCGGCCGAGCAGCCATGATGCAATCGCATATGCAACGGAACCCATGCCGCGCCCGATTCCGTAATCAAGTTCCTCTCCCTGGCGGATCGTCTCCATACCAAGAGAATTAACGAACGGAATCATCAGCATCAGCATCGTAATGCTTGCGCCGTACAGCAGTGTCCTTACCACCATAGAACTGCTTTCTGCCGTTGCAGCAAGGGAAATGACAAGAACAAACTGAATCAGGTTCGCTCCAAGGAGCATTGTTCGTACGGACGGGCTTTCCGGCCGATCTGCGTAGGATGCCAGCGCAGGCTGCAGAACCGCTGACACGATACAGCCAACTGCCGTCAGAAGGCCGATTTGTGTGTTTGTGAAGCCTTTTTCAAGAAGATAGACGCTGGCATACCCCATCAGTGCCGCGTATCCCATCCAGTAGCAGCCCTGAATCGTGCCATAGCGCACGGACAGGTGTTTTTTCATGTTTTTGTCCCCCTTTTTCTACAACTTTTCCCTTATCGTAGCGTATTCTACAGAAAATAGCAACTCAAAATCAGCAATAAAACTATTTAGATTTTTTTCGAAATGCTTATTGACTTTTCGCTTCCCCTGTGATAAAAAAGTATTTAGATGAATTTCTAATTAGATTGCATTCATACTAATGTACTCGCGGAGTCTTTCTGTGCTTGATTTTGTGAGATGATTTTTTGTCAGTTGTGCCCAAATTTCTGAGGCGTACGCGGTGCGTACGTTGATGAAATTCGGGTGCAACTGGCGGAAAATCAGCCGCAAAAGCAAGTGCAGAAAGACTCCGAGAGTACATACTACTGGAAAGGAGGTTTCCGTGGCATTCGCAGAAACGTTTAAAGCTCTCTCCGATCCTGTCCGGCGAAGGATTCTGGAGCTTCTGAAAAACGGAAGACTTTCTGCCGGGGAGATCGGATCGCACTTTGATATGACAGGTGCAACCATCTCCTACCATCTCGGTATTCTGAAAAAAGCAGACCTTGTGCTGGAATCCCGGGAGAAAAATTTTATTTATTATGAACTCAACACTTCCGTCCTGGAAGAAATCATGCTCTGGATTTCAGAGCTCAAAGGAGGCACTTCTGATGTGGAAAAAATATAAAACAACACTGATTCTGACAACACTCATTTCTCTTTTTCCGACGGTGATCGGACTTCTGCTCTGGAATCGCATGCCGGACACCATTGCCACCCATTTTGGCACAAACAACGTTCCCAACGGCTGGAGCAGCAAAACGATGGCAGTGATCGGTATTCCTCTGTTTCTTGCCGCTCTGCAGATTTTTACCGCTGTTTTCACTTTTTCTGATCCGAAACGGCAGAACATCGGCCCGAAGATGATCCGTCTTGTTCTGTGGATCATACCTGTAACCTCCCTGATAGTCTGCTGCTCCATCTATGCAAACGCAGTCGGCATTGCAGTTGATATCGGTTTTGTTGCCAATGGAATTGTCGGCCTTCTCTTTATTCTCATCGGCAATTACATGCCAAAATGCAAACAGAACTACACAACCGGCATCAAGGTTCCATGGACCCTTCACAGTCAGGAAAACTGGAACCGCACTCACCGCCTCGCCGGCTGGGTTTGGATCATCGGCGGCGTTGCCATGATCGTAAACAGCTTTCTGCAGCTTGAATGGATTTTATTTCTCACGATCGCAGCGCTGGTTTTGATTCCGATCGGATATTCCTTTCTCCTGTTTCAGAAAGGAATCTAAACCCGGAGAATTTTTTATAAGAAAATTCAACGAAGTTTCCTGTTTAAAAAAGCTTCTGTTCTTCCCTTTTTCCGGGAGGAACAGAAGCTTTTTTATTTCGCGATTTTTATATCTATAAGGAAATGATTCCTATTTTTATACTTATTCTACTGGATGCAGATTTTTCAATGATACATCAAGAATCGGTGCAGAATGCGTCAGTGCACCGCTGGAAACATAATCTACGCCGGTGTCGAGGATCGTGGCGATATTTTCTTTTGTCACATTTCCGGAGCACTCGGTTTTTGATCTGCCGTTGATGACGGCTACCGCCTCTTTCATCTGCGCCGGAGTCATATTGTCGAGCATGATAATGTCGGCGCCTGCATCTGCTGCTTCGCGAACCATATCAATATTTTCGCACTCGACTTCAATCTTCCGCACAAACGGGGCATAATCGCGTGCCATCTCGATCGCTTTTGTGACACTGCCGGCAGCTCCGATATGATTGTCCTTTAACAGAACGCCATCGGACAGATTGTAGCGGTGATTCTGGCCGCCACCGATTTTGACTGCATACTTTTCAAAAATACGCATATTCGGGGTTGTTTTTCTGGTGTCGAGAAGGGTTGTTTTGGAACCTTCGAGCAGCTTCGCAACACTTCTCGTATACGTTGCGATTCCGCTCATCCGCTGCAGATAATTGAGCGCGGTTCTTTCACCGGACAGCAGAACACGGATATCGCCGTTTACGGTTGCCAGCAGATCGCCTTTTTTGACTTCATCGCCGTCTTTCACATACGGAATCATCTCGGTTTGCTCATCGAGCAAGGTAAATACTCTTGCAAAAACTTCCATGCCGGCAATAACGCCGTCCTGTTTACAGAGCAGCTGTACCGTTCCCTGGCATGCTTTTGGCATCACGGCGTTTGTCGTTACATCCTCGCTGGAAATGTCCTCCTGCAGTGCAAGCAGCAGCAGATTATCCACATTTAGTGTTCTTGTGATTGGATTCATATTCGTCTTCCTTTCTGATTGCATCCCAGATGCTCTCTTTGCAGCGTTCTGCATATTCTTCCATATCCTGGTAATCTTCTTTTCTAATATCGTACCGTTTTGCAAGGAGCTTCCATTCATCTTCCTTCGGCTCCGTTGCCGTTTCTTTGCGGTCTGCGTTCTCTACAAGACCCTCTGCGGCCCATTCGGCAGCCATCTTCTTTGCCGCGCGCTCTGCGAATACAAGGCTCTCCAGCAGAGAATTGCTTGCCAGACGGTTTGCACCGTGCACGCCGTTGCAGCTCGTCTCACCTGCTGCATACAGATGATCCATCGTCGTTTCGCTATTGCTGTCTACCTTGACGCCACCCATAAAGTAATGCTGGGCCGGTACAACCGGGATCGGTTCTTTTGTGATATCATATCCCTCTTCCAGACATTTCTGGTAAATATTCGGGAACCGTTCTTTTACATCAAGCGGAATCGTTTTCAGGGAAAGCCATACGTGCTTCGTGTGATCCTTTTCCATCTGGCGGTGAATCTCACGGGATACCACGTCACGCGGCTGCAACTCATTGGTGAAACGCTCACCGTTTTTATCGAGCAAAACAGCGCCCTCTCCGCGGACAGATTCGGAAATCAGAAAACGGCGGCCTTTCTTTTGGGAATACAGCGTTGTTGGATGAATCTGTACGTAATTGACATTTTTCAGTGCTACGTTCCTGTGGATTGCAATTGCAAGTGCATCTCCGGTCAGATGCGGGAAGTTCGTGGAATTATCGTAAATTCCGCCGATGCCACC
>ENA-OQDL01000687-OQDL01000687.1-human-gut-metagenome-genome-assembly--contig:-NODE-687-length-20622-cov-3.119249_pt1 | contig 20622 bp, 17 predicted proteins | sample MGYA00242782_ERZ504609 | MGnify/ENA primary metagenome ERZ504609 (study PRJEB26092, sample SAMD00036320) | human gut metagenome | host: Homo sapiens | study: EMG produced TPA metagenomics assembly of... | reverse complement strand
CCTACGAGGCGGAAGTCGATGAGATTTATAACCTGGCTTGTCCCGCATCTCCGGTACATTATCAGCACGATGCTATAAAGACTATTAAAACCTCGGTATTGGGAGCCATCAATATGCTGGGGCTGGCCAAAAAGACGGGTGCAAAAATCATGCAGGCGTCTACCAGCGAAATCTACGGCGATCCTGTCATACATCCCCAAGTGGAAAGTTATTGGGGAAATGTAAATCCAATCGGTATCCGTTCTTGTTATGATGAAGGCAAGCGTTGCGCAGAGACGCTTTTTATGGATTATTACCGTCAGAACGGAATACGCATAAAGATTATACGTATTTTCAATACATACGGTCCGCGAATGCTGCCCGACGACGGGCGGGTGGTTTCCAACTTTGTGGTCCAGGCACTGCAGGACAAGGACATCACGATTTACGGTTCGGGTGTTCAGACCCGCAGTTTCCAGTATGTGGACGACTTGATAGAGGGGATGGTGCGTATGATGAATACGGAAGAAGGGTTTATCGGCCCGGTAAATTTGGGCAATCCCAACGAGTTCTCCATCCTTGAACTGGCAGAGAAGGTTATTAGGCTGACAGGTTCCAAATCAAAACTGATATTCAAACCACTGCCGCACGATGATCCGAGACAACGGAAACCGGACATTACGTTAGCCAAACATAAACTGGACTGGCAGCCTGTAATAGAGTTGGAGGAAGGCTTGCTCCACATGATTGAATATTTCGGCAAGTATCGTTCCTGAATAAATATGGTACCAATAACGGGAAAAAATATAATACAAAGATGAACATGGAAATAAATCCTTCTGAGTACAAAATCCTCATCGTAGATGATGTGATGTCCAACGTATTGTTGTTGAAAGTACTCCTGACAAATGAGAAGTTTGCGATTGCTACGGCAAACAACGGACGGCAGGCCTTGGAACAAGTGGATAAAGAACATCCGGATTTGGTGCTGCTGGATGTAATGATGCCCGATTTAAGCGGCTTTGAAGTGGCGCAACGTCTCAAATCCAATCCCGATACAGCGGATATTCCAATCATCTTTTTGACAGCATTGAACAGTACAACGGATATAGTGAAAGGGTTTCAGGCGGGTGCCAGTGACTTTATTTCCAAACCTTTCAATAAGGAAGAGCTGATAATCCGTGTCACTCATCAGATTTCATTGGTGGCGGCCAAACGTATTATTCTGAATAAGACGGAAGAGTTGCAGCGCATCATTGCCGGGCGCGACAAGTTGTATTCTGTGATTGCCCATGATCTGCGTTCTCCGATGGGCTCTATCAAGATGGTGCTGAACATGCTGATGCTCAATCTGCCCGTTGAGAAGATTGGCGCTGAGATGTACGAACTGCTGACAATGGCAAACCGGACAACGGAAGATGTGTTTTCATTGCTGGATAACCTGTTGAAGTGGACAAAAAGCCAGATTGGCAACCTGAATGTTGTCTATCAGGATGTGGATGCCGTGGAAGTGGTAGACAGCGTGATTGATGTGTTCAATATGGTGGCCGGTTTGAAGAAAATTACCATCCGTGAAGAAAAGCCGGAGAAGCTGCCAGTCTGTACCGATATTGATATGCTGAAAACCATTATTCGCAATCTGCTGAGCAATGCCATTAAATTCAGCAACGAAAATTCGGAAGTGTTGGTGAAGATGGAAGAGCAAGGAGATACAGTGGTAGTCAGTGTAAAAGACAGCGGCTGCGGCATCGATGAAGAAGGACAGCAGAAACTGCTGCATACAGATACGCATTTCAGTACGTTCGGCACAAATAATGAAGAAGGTTCCGGATTGGGATTGCTGCTGTGTCAGGATTTTGCAGTGAAGAGTGGCGGCAAGTTGTGGTTTACATCCAAGAAAGGAGAGGGTTCGACATTCTATTTCTCCATCCCGTTGAAGAAATAAAAAAGAGGACAATAAAACAATAGGGTGCTAAAGTGATATTGGCTGCAATATGATTCCTCGGATTTTATTACTTTAATTGCCCTATTGTTTTATTGTACTCCTCTATTTCTTGCACAGTCTTTTAAAGTCACAGTATTCGCATTTCTTCGCATCTTCCGTTTGGGTAAAAGGCTCTTCGGGATTGTATATCTCCTGCAGGAGCGCTGATAGCCGTTCGCGAAACTCATCTTCATAAAACGCAAATTGTTGACCGGTACTTTGGCTGGCGCGGTGCGCCCATCTCGATAACGGGCGAATAACTCTCGGATGCCGCACGGTGGATGTACAGCAGGGATGGAGCTACCTTCAGTCCTTGCTTGCGGCACATAATGGCAGCATACAGGAAAGTCTGGAAGATGTAGTTCGGACGGTTGTCGGCAGGGGCAAACAACTGCTCTATGCTTTCGGGAGTCTTGGGAGTGCCACCCGTCTTGTAGTCCACGATGCGCAGGGTATCGCCTTTGCTGTCCATACGGTCTATCGTTCCGCCGATATTCAGCGGAAGCATTCCGGAAGGAGTCTCTATCTTCAGGGTTTCCGTTACTTTTTGTTCCATGCCTTCCATACGGAAAGGGGCGTACTGCAGGTCGTTGCGGAGCAGCTGCCGCAGATAGGATGCGATTACTTTGGAGTGGATAAGCTGTGTGCCGTTGTATTCGGGTTGCTCGCCGGCAGGCACATGGAAAAACTCTTCTTTGAAGGCGGTGTCTACGTATGCCTGCAACCTTACGTCGTTGCGGAGCAACTGCTCCAGGTCTTCCCGGCGTATCTCCTTTCCGTTGGCTGTGAGGTCCTGGTATACCAACTCGGCGGAACGGTGGAAGATAGTACCGAACAGGGCGGAGTCTATCTCTGCGCTTACCTCGTCGGGAGCTTTCAGTCCGGCAACGTAGCGGTAGTAGAATCTGAGCCGGCAGTCGAGGTAGGTGTTGAGTGCCGAAGGCGAAAAGAGTGCGTTGGGATGCCGGCGGATGTCGTATGCGTTGTACATCCGTTGCAGTACCTCGTCCGTCTTGTGTATTTCAATCTTGAGGCTTTGTTGGGGAGATTGCCCGGCTTCCAGATATTGGCGTGAGATGTCGTGGGGAGACTCGACGAGAAACTGGAGCATGAAGCGCGACATCTCACCCCGGTTCAGTCCGTCGGATGCCGTATTGTACAGCAAGGTAATGTTCTCCGCACGCTGTATGAGGCGGTAGAAGTAGTAGGCATACACGGAGTTCTTATGCTCGATGGTAGTCATGCCGAACGCCTTGCGCAGGTTATAGGGGATGAAAGACGAATCGCCGCCCGCCTTGGGGAGCTGCCCTTCGTTGAGGGACAGCATGATGAGGTTGCGGAAGTCGAGGTTACGCGTTTCCAGTACGCCCATTACCTGCATGCCGATGGCGGGTTCGCCGTGAAACGGGATGTTGGTGGCGGTGAGCAGGCGGTTCATCAGACGTTTCAGCGTGTCTGTATGCAGGCTCAGCCCGTCATTCTCTATCAGGCTGAGCAGGCGGTTGATAAGGGTGTAGCCCTTGAATAGGGACTCCCGGTAGAGCTGGTTGAAGATGTCCTCTTCATCTTTCTCCTGACGGTATATGACGGCCACTTCGCGCAGCAGCTCGGTGAGATAGCGGCAGATGGCAGCAGTTCCGTTCTGCGGGGTGAATACCTGTTCGAGAAAAGCGTCTTTTTTAAGCTCCGACGGGAGAGGGTAGAAGCGGTTGTCTTTGGTGAGCTGCTTCTCCAGGTCTTCGGCCGTGGCGGACAGTTGCCGGGTGTAGGGATGCTTCAGTACGGCAAGTGCGGCTTCGTAGGTATAGCGTCCCGTGTCCCTGCGGTAGCCGGCGGTTTGCAGTTCCATAAGGGCATTGATATAGCTGTATACGGGTGTCTGCGCCAATGGAAATCCCATGGTTATGTTTACGTTCTCCACTTCCGGCGGGATGGAGTGCAGCACGGGCAGCAACAGTGCCTCGTTGCATAGCACAATGGCGTTTTCCTTCTCCTTGCTTGCTTCGGTATCGCTTTTCACGACCGTGCGCACCCATTGGGGCAGGTAGCGGGCCTGCGCATTCTCCGTAGGAGCGGATATGAAACGTATTTTCTTGGGATGCCGCAAGACATCGAAGGCAGTTTCGGGCAGTTGGTTGGGAAACAGCTTCAGGTTGCGCAGGATAAATTCGCCTGCTTCGTGCACGTAGGGCGGTTGCTGTTCGTGGGGCAGGCGGGTGTAGAACACGTCATAATCCCAGTAGAACATGGCTTTGCCCGCATCCTGCAGGCGTTGGAAGAAGCGGGTCTCTACCTTGTTCAGCACGTTGAAGCCCACGAATACGTAGCGGTCGTAGCGCAGCCGGTCCGTATCAAGCTCCTCTATTACATGGCGGTACATCATGCCTTCGTATGCGATGCCCAGTTCGGAGAGGTTCTTCCGGTAGTGCCGGTAGATGTCTCCCAGCTTGTCCCCAAAGGGAGATGAACTTCTCTTTGAGTTGCGTGCGTTTGTCGATGGAGAAGTTCTGGAAAAACTGTTGTATGGCTTCTTCCTGCTCCTGGTCGAGGAAGTCGTAGTCGTCCATGATGTTCTTCAAATCCTGCAGGTTGCTGAACAGCTTGTCGGCATCTACCAGGTTCTTGTCGGCATCGTCGAAGTCGCTGATAAGCAGCTCGCCCCAGAAATAGAAATCATCCAGAGGCTCTTCGCTGTGCGTTTCTTCGCGGAACACTTTGTACAGTTCGCACACCAGCCGGATAGGGTCGCCGGGTTTCAGAGGCGAAAGGCTGCGGAACAGTTCGCTGATGTTGACATATGCGGGAGACCACAACGGGCGGTCGCTCTGAGCCGCCAGGTATTCGTTGAAGAACAGGCTGGCACGCTTGTTGGGGAATACGATTGCCGTGCGCGACAGGTCGTTCCCTATCTTGGAGTATAGGTCTTGGGCTACTGATTGAAGGAATGTTTTCATACTTTCTCTATTATTTCTTCTTCTACATACCACAGATACCCGCTGATGGCATTGGCGTCATATCCCATGCGGACAAGTAATTCCATATACCCTTGTACCTGTTTGTTATATTTCTTGTTGGGCTTGCCGAACTTGAAGTCTACGACCACAATTGCGCCGTCGCGCATCATTACACGGTCGGGGCGGCGGTTGCGGAGCTCTCCGTTCTCCTGCCAGATGATGTCGCATTCGTTGAACAACTGCCAGGTTCCCGAATACCAGTCCTTGATTTGCGGTTGTGCAAATGCCTTGCGGGTGAGTTCCCGTATCTCTTCCTCTGTCTCGGCACGGCCGATGATACCTTCGAATACCAGACGGTTGACGGCATCGTCGATATCCGCTTCCGTTTCAATGGCGGAGAACAGCGTATGCAGCAGACGCCCCCGGTTGATGAAGCGCCGGCCGGATTCGGCTTCGTCCACTCCGGCTATGAAGTCGGCGGAACGGTTGGACTGCCGGAATTCGATGTCGTGGCGCATGCTTTCCGTATGTACCGGAAGTTTGACGGGCTTCTGTGCAAGCTTGTTCACAGTGCGGCTTTTCCCGTCCGGAGTGTCCGCATCCTTGTTCTTTCCCTTCCGAACGCAGTGAAGGAGCGCCTCTTCCGACGGATATATCGCTCCGCTTTCATAGATGCTCCCTTCTTCGTCCCAACTGCCTTCTTCCGCTTTGGCCACTTGGGGCAGGGCGGCGGAGAGAAGTTCGGACATAGTGCCTTTCTGGTCTTTCCGGCTCCATACGATAAGATTCTTTCCGGCACGGGTGAATGCCACGTACAGCAGGTTCAGGTTATCCACCCACAACTGCAACCGCTCGTTGAGGTAATCCTGCCGGTAAACGGATTCTGCCATTGTGGACGAGTAGTTGACGGGTACAAGGTCTATGGCATTGTACGGCGCTTCGGGGGCGGTGCACCACACCAGTTGGTTGTATGTTTCGTTCTCCAGTTTCCAGTCGCAGAAGGGGATGAGCACGGTATGGAACTCCAGTCCCTTGGACTTGTGGATGGAGAAGATGCGTATGCCGTCCATTTCTCCGCTGGGAATGGTTTTGTTGCAAAGCGTCTCGTCCCAGTAGCGGATGAAACCGTCGAGGTCGGAAGAGTTGTTTTGCAGGTACTCTGTCACCGCATCGAAGAAAGAGAACAGATAGGCGTCCTGCTTTCCGATGCGCCCCATGTCGAACAGTGTGAAGAGTTCTTCCAACAGTTCGTACAGAGGCATCAGGCGCAATTCGTCCATACGGGCGACGAACTCTGCGGGAAGCGCGGTCCTTGCATCGGCGGTCAGCAGTTTGTGCCAGTCGGCAGGCGCTGCAAGGGGAGCTTCCACTTCTCCCTTACCGGTAATCTGCAAACTGTAATTCGTGATTAACGAGGCTCTTGCTATCTTCTCTTCCGGATTGGACAGGTAGCGCAGGGCATCTATCAGCATGCAAATGGCAAGCGAGGCATCCAAGCGGAACGCTTCGTCCGATACAACGGGCAGGTGCAGCTCTTTGTCGAAGTAATCCGCAATGGGTGGTATATTCTTGTTTTTGCGCACAAGAATGGTTATATCGTTCAGCTTCACGTCTTCCGAAAGCAGCCTTTGCACTTCTTCGCCCATAGCCGACAGGGTCTTTTCCGTATAGTTCTGTTCTTCATCGGACTCCAGGAAGGAGACTTTGACATAGCCTTTGTTTTCCGTCTTAGGAGACTCCTGGGCTACATCGGCATAGGCGCGTTTCAAGGGGATGCACTCTTCCTTCAGCTCTTCCAGATGCAATGCGTTCAGATAGTCTACTGCGGCGGTAAACAGGCGGTTGTTGAAGTGGATGACATTCGTTTCGCTCCGGCGGTTTGTCTTCAAGGTTTCCACGCGCACCGGGAAAGGGAAGGGGAGCTGGACACCGCTTTCGCAGTGTAGGGGTTTAGCGTCGTAAAGTGCACTTCAGCATCGTAAAGTGGCACTTTAGCATCGCAGAGTGGCACTTTAGACTGGTCGTTTCCCAAGCTGTTCAATATCCCCCAGTCGCCATTCCGCCAGCGGTATATGGACTGTTTCACATCGCCCACAATGAGGCTGTCCGCTCCCTGCGAAAGCCCTTCGAGCAGCAGCAGGCGGAAGTTATCCCATTGCATGCGGCTTGTGTCCTGGAACTCGTCTATCATTACGTTGCGGATGTTGGCGCCTATCTTCTCGAATACGAAAGAAGAGTCGCCTTCGTGCACTAATTTGTGCAGCAGCGCATTGGTGTCGGACAGCAGAAACCGGTTGTGCTCGCGGTTCAGGGTGCGTACTTCTTCGTCGATGTGATTGAGCAGTTGCAGTTTGTTGAGGTGTTGCAGCGAGAGGCGGCAACTGTTTATCGTGCGATTCTTCTGCGGGCGGAACCTCTCCGCATCCTGAAGCAGGGGTATCAGGCTGGTTTCGGCAAGGCGGATAATCTCGTCCTTGCGCGAAGATGTCTTGGTAGCCCAGTTCTTGGCGTCCGCCAGGCAGTTTTGCAGGGTGGCATTCAAAACATCCTTATCCGCCAGCCGTCCGTCGCGCAGCTTGCGGAAATAGCTGCCTATGCCGCGTGCACCACCTTTCAGGTCTTCGGGTACAAGGGCATGGCCTTCCAGCTCGCCTTCAAACTGGTCGTAGAAGCCTTTCATCTGCTCCAGTGCATCGGTCTCCATTTCACGCAGTACGTCGCGATAGAGCTTTATTGTTTCGGGAGAGCGCAGCTTGAACCGCAATCCTTCGCCGCGTTCTATGTAGCTTTCGTCGAAAATGTTCCGTCCGAAGCTTTTTACTTCGTTGGACACATTCCAGCGTTTGTCATCGGCAATGCGCTCGTTGATGTAGTCCAGCAGCCAGGCCAGTACGGGCGAAGAGGGGGTGAGCTTTTCAATCATGCTGTCTACGGCGTCGCTCAGCACCTCGGCGTTGTTCAGCTCGATGTTCAGGTTGGGGCTGAGTTCCAGTTCGCGGGCAAGGTTGCGCATGACCGACTGGAAAAACGAGTCGATTGTTTCCACGCGGAAGCGGCTGTAGTCGTGCAGCATATACTGCAATGCCATTCCGGCGCGTTGGCGCAACTCCCTGTCGGAAAGAGAGGCGGTTTCCGGCTTCTTAGCCAAATCTTCTTTGATACGTTTCAGGTAGGCATCCGATGCGGGGTCTTCCTTCCAGATGCCGTAGAGCTGCGTCAGAATGCGCTCTTTCATTTCCGCCGTAGCCTTGTTGGTAAAGGTCACGGCAAGTATCTGCCGGTAGGCGCGGGGATTGAGAATCAGAAGCTTGATGTATTCCACTGCCAGTGTGAAGGTCTTGCCCGAACCGGCTGAGGCTTTGTATACTAATAGTTCCATGTAGGCATGCAGGTTTGAAGTTTGGTTGCAAACATACGGAAAAATCATGAGAAAGACTCTTAAGTGCGCCATGAAAAAGAGGCATGCAAAAAGAGGTGCCTTGAAAAAAAAGGTTTATTATCCATCTCTTTTCAGACATGAGTTACACGGATTTCACAGAAAAAGGATAAGGTGAATCTGTAAAGTCCGTGCTTGAAAGAAATTGTCAAGTGCATTTTGACAACTTCGTTTATGTATAAGCCTTATCTCAGAGAACCGGCGTCTGGAACAGGAACGTGAAAGAAGGACTGTCTTTCAAATCCTTTACGGCATCTCCCGCATAGACTTCTCCGTTGGTCAGCGAGAGTTTCTTGACCTTGGCTTGGGGGCTGAAATCCATCTTCTTCAAATCGAGCCAGAAGAGGTTGGGAGTAAGGGTGGATTCAAAGTAATATACCTTATCTTTCTGATTGGCTACCGAGCGCCAGCGCGTGGAAGAGATGTGAGGCTTGTCGGGCGTAGTGATTCCGAACGGTACGGATACGTTACGCATCACACTCAATACGCTGGGGACTGCAATCGCCGCGTCTGCTGTCTGCGGAATGGCATGAATGTAGAATGACGCGCGTACAAAGCGGTCGCTGGAGCGGTTGGTTCCGGGCAGCATCTGCAATCCGCCGACTTCCTTCCAATAGTCGTTGACGGCCAATTGGTACTCGTATCTGGGCGAGTTGGTCATCACCCGGTATTCCTTGCCCTCGTGGATGCTTAGTTTCCCGTCCAGATATTCCAGGATAGCGGTATTCCCCGTTTCGTCCGTAATAGCCAGATGAAGGGTGGAAGCCGAGCCGTTGGGCATTCGGGGAGCGTCGATGCGGAAAGTCTCCTTCTTCAGTTCGTCCACGGCTTCGCGCACGGTGGCGAAGTTGTCGAGTACATACTGCGTCCAGATGCTGATGCCCATTACGGGGCGGGTGTCTCCGGGACGGTCGTATACGGACTCCGGCAGGAACAGCAGTCCGGCCACCAGTCCTTTCTCGTTCATGCCGTCGCACGTACCTATATCATAGCCCGTGGCAATGACACTGCCGTACTTTGAAGTCCATTTCACTGTTTCGCCTTTATTGTAGCCGGCCCGTTGTATTCCTCGCGGAAACACGTAGATGTTGCTCATGATGTCCTCTTTCCAGTCCATCGTACGGCCTGTGATAACCAGATTCTCCGGTCCGATGTAAGTGGCGCGCGTGCATGCGTCCGCTTGCTGTATGGTTACTGAAAACAGGGCAGCCAAGGCTGTCAGCGCTACCGTTCCTCTTTTTTTATTCATAATCTTGTTTGTTAAATGGGTTATATGCAAAGAGTAACAAATGCGGCGTCAAACAGTTTGATACAGACAGGCTTTTTAGCTTCTATTCCGTTTTTTCTTTCAGCAGTTCTTCCATTTTCAGTACTTCGTCGCGGTATTGTGCGGCTTCGATGAAGTCGAGTTTCTTGGCAGCTTCCTGCATCAGTTTCCTGGTGCGCTCGATGCTCTTTTCGAGTTGGGCGCGGCTCATGTACCGGACAATCGGGTCTGCGGCAACCGTGGTGCTGCTCTCTTGTTCCACATAGGGACGGGGCGCGGTTGCCGGGGATTTTTCCTTGCCGGTTCCACCTTCGGCAAATCCTTCCGTGCCGGCAAATACGTTGAGGTTCTTTGCTTTCCTGATTTGCTGAGGGGTGATGCCGTGCTCCTCGTTATATTTCAACTGCTTCTCGCGGCGGCGGTTGGTTTCGTCGATGGTGAGCTGCATGCTTTCCGTTATCTTGTCGGCATACATGATAACCATGCCGTTGACGTTACGGGCGGCGCGTCCCGCCGTCTGTGTCAGCGAGCGGTGGGAGCGGAGAAATCCCTCCTTGTCGGCATCCAGAATAGCCACAAGAGACACCTCCGGCAAGTCCAGTCCCTCACGCAGAAGGTTGACACCGACAAGTACATCGTACTCGCCCTCGCGCAAGTCGCTCATAATCTTTACACGTTCCAGCGTGTCTACGTCGCTGTGTATGTAATTGCACTTTACGCTGTTGTTGAGCAGATACTCCGTCAGCTCTTCCGCCATGCGCTTGGTCAGCGTGGTGACGAGGGTGCGCTCGTTGCGTTCGATGCGCAACTGGATTTCTTCCATCAGGTCGTCTATCTGGTTGTGGCTGGGACGCACTTCGATAATGGGGTCCAGCAAACCGGTGGGGCGGATTACCTGCTCCACAACGATGCCTTCGGATTGCATCAGTTCGTAGTCGGCAGGGGTGGCGCTGACGTATATCACCTGCTTTGCCATCGACTCGAATTCCTCGAACTTCAGCGGGCGGTTGTCCATTGCAGCGGGAAGCCGGAAACCGTATTCCACCAGGTTTGTCTTCCGGGCACGGTCGCCGCCGTACATGGCGCGTATCTGCGGAACGCTGACGTGACTTTCGTCAATGACGATAAGAAAATCATCGGGAAAGAAATCCAGCAGACAGTAGGGGCGCGTACCTGCCGCACGCCCGTCGAAATAGCGCGAATAGTTTTCTATGCCCGAGCAGTGACCCAGTTCGCGCAGCATCTCCATGTCGTAGGTAACACGCTCCTGCAGACGCTTTGCCTCGAAAGGACGGCCTTCGCTTTCGAACCACTGCACCTGCTTGTGCAGGTCGTCCTCTATCTCGTGGATGGCGCGCAGGGTGGCTTCTTTGGTAGTCATGAAGAGGTTGGCGGGGTATATCTTGTAAGCATCGAAACGGGCGATTGTAACACCGCTCACGGGGTCTACCTCTTCGATGCTGTCCACCTCGTCTCCCCAGAAAACGATGCGCAGAAGGTTGTCGGCGTATGCAAGGTAGATGTCTACGGTATCGCCCTTTACACGGAAGTTGCCGCGGTTCAGGTCGATGTCGTTGCGGACGTAGAGGCTGTCTACAAGACGGCGCAGGAATACGTTGCGGCTGTAGGTTTTTCCCTGCTGCACTTCGATTACGTTGTTATAGAAATCCGCCGGATTTCCCATACCGTAGATGCACGATACGGAAGATACCACCACCACGTCCTTGCGTCCGGAAAGCAGGGCGGAAGTGGCGGCAAGCCGCAGCTTGTCTATTTCGTCGTTGATAGCGAGGTCCTTTTCTATATAGGTGTCCGAAGAGGGCAGGTAGGCTTCGGGCTGGTAATAGTCGTAATAGGATACGTAATATTCCACTGCGTTGTTCGGGAAGAATCCCTTGAACTCGCTGTAGAGTTGTGCCGCCAGCGTCTTGTTGTGGCTCAATATCAGCGTTGGCTTGTTGATGTTGGCAATGACGTTGGCTATGGTGAATGTCTTTCCGGAGCCGGTCACGCCCAGCAAGGTCTGTGCGGGAACTCCCTCAAGCACTCCTTCGGTGAGCTGTGCGATTGCTTCCGGCTGGTCGCCGGTGGGGCGGTAGGCGGATGTTAACTCGAATTTATTCATTTCATCAGGATTGTCGGGCAAAGATAGGAAAGGTATGAAAATAAAGCAACTTAATGGCTCTAAAAACGTCAGTCTCATTCCCGATATCATTGCAGAAGAACTCGGCAGACTGAGAAGAATGTAAATATATCGTATCTTTTTCTGCTCCTTGATGAATATTGAAGTTTTTGTGCTGAAAATTTGCAAATCAGTAAGTAAAACATAACTTTGCGGTATCAATTTAGCAATAACCATTAATGTAATACAACAAAAACATGATTTGGAACGAGAGTATCGAATGCATGGATCGCGAAAGTCTTCGTAAAATCCAGGGCATTCGTCTTAAAAAACAGTGGAGCGTGTGTATCATGACACTCCTTTCTATCGCAGGAAAATGCAGGAACTGGGCATTACCCCCGATGACATCAACAGCATCGATGATATCGTGAAACTTCCTTTTACCACCAAATACGACCTTCGCGACAATTATCCTTTCGGGCTTTGTGCCGTTCCCATGAGTCAGATAGTCCGTATTCACGCATCTTCCGGAACAACGGGGAAACCTACCGTGGTGGGGTATACACGTAAAGACCTGTCGGTATGGTCGGAATGCCTGTCGCGTGCTTTTACGGCATACGGTGCGGGCAGCTCGGACATTTTCCAGATATCCTACGGATACGGGCTCTTTACCGGCGGACTGGGTGCGCATGCCGGTGCCGAGAATATCGGTGCATCCGTCATTCCGATGTCCAGCGGCAATACGGAGAAACAGATTACACTGATGCACGATTTCGGTTCGACGGTGCTTTGCTGCACGCCCTCTTATGCGTTGTATCTGGCGGATGCCATTAAGGACTCCGGTTTCCCGCGCGAGGAGTTCAAGCTGAAGTTCGGTGCATTCGGTGCAGAGCCGTGGACGGAGAATATGCGCCGCGACATCGAGGCGAAGTTGGGAATAAAGGCTTATGATATTTACGGGCTGAGCGAAATAGCAGGCCCCGGCGTGGGGTACGAGTGCGAATGCCAGCATGGGACGCATCTCAACGAAGACCATTATTTCCCCGAAATAGTAGACCCGAACACTCTTGAACCGGTTGCTCCGGGCGAGACGGGCGAACTGGTGTTTACCCACCTCACCAAAGAAGGCATGCCGCTGCTGCGATACCGCACCAAAGACCTTACCGCCCTGCATTACGACAAATGTCCCTGCGGCCGTACACTGGTGCGTATGGACCGTATTCTCGGGCGTAGCGATGATATGCTCATCATCCGTGGCGTGAATGTATTCCCCACGCAGATTGAATCCGTCATTCTCGAAATGCCCGAATTCGAACCGCATTACCTGTTGCTCGTCGACCGTAAGAATAATACGGATACCATGGAACTGCAAGTGGAAGTCCGTCCGGAATACTACTCGGATGAAATCAACAAGATGCTGGCTTTGAAGAAAAAGCTTACCGCACGCCTGCAAAGCGTACTGGGCCTGGGCGTGGATGTCCGCCTGGTAGAGCCGCGCAGCATCGAGCGCAGCGTAGGTAAAGCGAAGCGCGTAATCGACAATCGTAAATTGTAAATCGTAAAATAGTAAACTTATGGTAGCAAAACAACTTTCTATTTTTTTGGAAAACAAGTCCGGTCGCCTTACGGAAGTGACGGAAGTTCTTGCCAAAGAGGGTGTCAATCTCTCTGCACTCTGCATAGCCGAGAATGCCGATTTCGGTATTCTTCGCGGCATCGTTTCCGAACCTGATAAGGCGTATAAGGCATTGAAGGATAATCATTTTGCCGTCAATGTGACCGATGTGGTGGGAATCAGTTGTCCCAACATTCCGGGTTCATTGGCAAAGGTGCTCCGTTGCCTGTCTGATGAAGGCGTGTTCATCGAATATATGTACTCCTTTGCCAACGGGCAGACTGCCAATGTCATTATCCGTCCCAACGATATGGAAAACTGTATCCGGGTATTGACGGAGAAAAAGGTGGACTTGCTGGCTGCGAGCGACTTGTATAAACTGTAAAAAAAGGACAGTATGAAGGTTATGAAAGGGAGTGTGCCAAAGTAGGGATACCCCATTCATCTGTGTTTTTGAAAAATTAAGGTGCGTATCTTTGTTTAATTCGATGCGAACCTCTATCTTTGCACATTATTTGAATAAAAGTAATGAAGAAGAACGTCCTTATAACTTTGCTTGCAGCACTGCTGCTCTCCTCATGCGGAGAATACAACAAGTTGCTGAAAAGCACAGACTACGAATACAAGTATGAAGCGGCAAAGAATTACTTCGCAAAAGGCCAGTACAGTCGTGCTGCCACGTTGCTGAACGAGTTGATTGCCATTCTTAAAGGTACTGATAAAGCGGAAGAGTCTCTTTACATGCTGGGTATGAGCTATTATAACCAGAAAGATTATCAGACTGCCGCGCAGACATTTACCCAATACTATAATGTGTACCCGCGCGGTACGTTCACCGAATTGGCGCGTTTCCATGCCGGAAAAGCATTGTTCCTGGATACGCCGGAACCCCGTTTGGACCAGTCCGGTACATACAGTGCGATTCAGCAACTGCAAATGTTCCTCGAATATTTCCCTGACAGCTCGAAGAAAGACGAGGCCCAAAGCATGATATTCGCTTTGCAGGACAAGCTGGTTATGAAAGAATATCTCTCTGCCAAGCTCTATTATAATTTGGGGAATTATTTGGGAAATAATTATGAGTCTTGCGTTATCACTGCACAGAACGCATTAAAGGATTACCCTTACACCAATATGCGTGAAGATTTGTCCATCCTTATCCTGCGCGCCAAATACGAAATGGCGGTGTATAGTGTGGAAGACAAGCGTGCGGAACGTTATCGTGAAGCGGTAGACGAATATTACGCCTTTAAGAACGAGTTTCCCGAAAGCAAATACATGAAAGATGCCGACCGCATCTTCAAGGAAGCGCAGAAGATTTTGAAGGACTGACAGAAAGTGAAACAATTGTTGTAGAATAAAATTAATTTAGATAGAAATTTATGGATTACAGAAAGACAAATGCTCCTACTACTACGGTGACTCGTGATATGATGGAGTTGTGTGAGGATACCGGTAATGTATATGAATCAGTAGCGATTATTGGTAAGCGTGCCAATCAGATCAGTGTTGAAATCAAGAATGACCTTTCCAAGAAGCTGGCCGAGTTTGCTTCTTACAACGATAATCTTGAGGAGGTATTCGAGAATCGCGAACAGATTGAGATTTCCCGTTATTATGAGAAGTTGCCGAAACCGACATTGATTGCCACTCAGGAATATCTTGAAGGTAAGGTATATTATCGTAATCCTTCCAAGGAAAAAGAGAAATTGCAGTAATGATACAGCGTATTCAATCCGTTTATTTGTTATTGGTGGCTATCCTGCTGGTTGTGGCTCTTTGCTTGCCGGTAGGACAGTTTATCGGTCCGGATGGGATAGCGGCTCATATATTCAAGCCGTTGGGCGTGACTTTGGCCGATGGAAACTTCCAGTCTACATGGGGCTTGTTCGGCATTCTGCTGTTGAGTGCGATTATTGCGTTATGCACCATATTCCTGTTCCGTAACCGTATGTTGCAGGTTCGTATGACGGTGTTCGGCAGTCTTTTGCTGATAGGTTATTACATTGCTTTCTTCGCGTTTATGTTTATCCTGAAAAACGATTTGAATGCAATGGCTTTCCAGTTGGGATGGGCTTTATGCCTGCCTGCCGTATGTATCATACTGAATTATCTGGCTTTCCGCGCTATCTATCGTGATGAGTTGATGGTGAAAGCTGCGGACAGATTGAGATAAAGAGAAAAGGTCTGTCCGGTAAGACAGACAGTCCGGTATAAAAAGCGGCGGTGTTACGATTCAACACATCGCCCCGCTTTTTATATCTCTGTATCCGGATTATACCGTTATTTTCTTTATTTCCTTAAATCGAACAAATAAGTGATTTTAGCGGTGATGACTCCGTGTGCCGAACGGGAAAAGTAGTCCTTCTTGGTACTGTTGTAGAAGTCGGACAAGGCATAATAGTATCTGCCTTCCACCAGGAAATTTCCGGCTTTGGTGCGGAGTTCCACGCCGGCTCCGCCTGTGATGCCGTAGTCGAACCTGTTGTCTACGGCTTTGTCATGCTGTTCTACGGTCAGTCCCGGGTAGTTGTCCCAGTCGCCGCTTATCGTATAGCTGTCTCCTAAAAAGAAGCCTATCTGCGGACCGGCATGGACGAAGAACTGCAAACCTCTGTCCTTACCGAATGCCAGATGTGCAAGGAAGGGAATTTCCAGATAGTTCATCTTCCGCGTGTATTGCAGTTCGGGATAGTCCTCATAAAATTCGTCCCAACCGTGTTGGGAGAAGTTAAGCTCGATTTGCGCACCGCATATCATGCTGAAATACTTTTCGGAAATATAACGGGCGGTCACTCCGCCGTTGATACCCATCAGGTTGTTCTGGCGGACTCTGGGAGAGAAGCTTACGCTATTCAGGTTGATGCCGCCGTTGATGCCCACGGAAAAGTTATGGCGTTGTTCGCCTATCTGTGCGTTTGCCGGCAAAGCACATGTACCTGCTAAGAGTGCTGTTCCTATAATTGTTTTTAGTTTCATTTTCTTCAATTGAGAATTACTGTAACCAAATGGCTGTAAGGCGTTTCTTTAATCAAAGTCGAGCTTTATCAGTTCGAAATTCTTGGTGAAGCGTACAAAGAACACTTTCCGGTTGATAAATCCGCCCCAGTTGTTTACACGCTGGAACTTGAAGCCGGTCTGAATGGGAACAAGGTCCATTTTGTCCAGGTTCTTTTCAAATCCCGAACCGTAGCGCGACAGTCCTTTGAGGAAGAAGTAGCCCGTGTCGAAACCCAGCATGCCGAATTTGGGATAACGTTCGTCCATCTCTTTGCCATACCATTTGCGGTAGCTCTTGGTGAAGTTAATGGCTGCCGGCAGCAGATTGTTCGTGTAGAACGAGGAGTAGAAGTATGTATCCAGTTCGAAGAAGGCTTCAAGATGGTCTTTGGTGTAAGTCTGCCATTCCGGATAGCCGAACAGATGTATGCGGCTGTCGGGCATCTCGCGTACCAGCAGTGTCAGTTGCGGCAGTATCTTGATCAGTGTGATGTTGCTTCCGGAAGTGGGGATGAATATATTTTCGCGGTCGGCACGCAATACGGCTTTCAAGGACTCCACGGTAGCATCCTCTTTCAGTGATTTTGTAGGTATGGAACGGTTGCGCAACTCCTCTTTCAATCCCTTGATGAAGTCCGCCTTCTCTTTGGTTCCCTGGCTTGCCTCGATAAAAGATAACGTTAGCGTTGGGGAACTGGCGGACAAAGTGGTCGTACACTTCCGAATAAAGGTAGGATTGGGGAGTATTGATTTGGTAAACCGACGGATTGCGGAATACGGTATTGTCTTTAGACGTAAACGGTATCACCAGCCGTATGTCGTGCTTGTCGGCAAAATCGGCCAAAGGCTTGATGTGCTGCTGGTGCAACGGGCCGAAGATAATATCCATGTCCTTCATCTCGCTTTTGCCGAGTATGGAGTTTAGGGAGGATGTAGCAGGACCGGTACTGTAAGTATAAAGGTCTATGGAAGTGCCTGTGCGCTTCAGGCTGTCTACCGCCATAAGGAATCCTTCGTAATATTCCACCATTTTGGCAGATTCGCTTTTGCTTGCCCCGTCGGGCAGGAACGGAAGGACTACGGCAGCCTTGATGACATTGATGCGCTTGCTGCTTCTGGTGTTTTCACTGAACAGTTCGCTGTCGCTCGGTGCGGCCTGCCGGGGTGTATCCTGCTGCGTTGCAGAAGGAGAGGACGGATAGGGGATACAGAGGAACGAACCTTTCTTTATCTTGTTCTCGCCCCGCAATTCGGGATTGGCGGCTATGAGTTCGGCTTCGGTAATGCCGTATTCGCGGCTGATGCTGAATACCGTTTCCTTGCGTTTTACCTTGTGCATGTCGCGGCAGCGGGATTGTACCGGGGCCTGAATGGCAGTGTTGCCTGCGGGCATGCCCGAAAGTGCCTGCGTGTCTGCGGTGGCGGCTGCCGCATCCGTGGCCGACGGAATGCGGATAACCTGCCCGATGCGGAAGTTATCCGCGCTCAGTCCGGGGTTGGCATCGCATATGGCTTTAGCGGACACGTTGTATTTCACCGTAAGCCGGTAAAGGGTTTCACCGGGAGCTATGGTATGGAAAGTCTCCTTTTGCAAACCGGCATCCGTACGCGGAATGCGCAGGGTACGGCCTACGTATATCTTGTCGTCGCTTCCCGGATTCAGTTTTACTATATCCGCCTGGCTGATGTTGTACATGCTGGCAATGGAATACAGGCTCTGGCCTTTTCTATCGTATGCAGAAAGTAAGATTGGTTTCTTGTGCGCTTGTTCCGAGGCTGCACGCGCCGACAAGCAGCAGGGAACAAAAAATACGGTTAATCGTTTTCATTCAGTAATCGTTGGTTTATGTTTACAATTTCCCAAAGTAGCCGCAAAGTTAACAATATTGTCCCATTTAACCAAAGGATTGCGTTAAGAAATAATATTGTGATCTGCTCTTCTGTGAGTTGTGCTGCGTATCGCTGAATGCACTGGTTGATTGTTCCGGACAAATCCCAATTTTTCTTCTTTCTGCTCTTCCTCATCCACCTCCGTCGTTTCCTCTTCTGTACCGAAATTCGGTACATTGGACGATTCTCTTGCATTAACTGTTCTTCCATTTCTATTGCTCTTTCTTGCAATCCTGTATCTTTCTTACATTTTCTCGAACAGTTGAATAAGTTCTTCTTCTGTTGGCTTCGGATCGACATCAAAATTTAGATACAAGAAATCTTCCTCATTTATCTCACATACTTTGATACTCTTATCCGTCTTTTCTACTTCCTTATAAAATGCCACATCTTTTTTATCAATCACCTGAAAATCCTGCTTATTACGAATTGTTCGGTAAGTCATCGTTCTTGGATTATATACAACACGTACCGGATGCTTATAGCCATTCTTCCCTGCAAGTGTTTTAGATTCTTTCCATATAGGTGTGTTAAATGGGAAGATTTTTTCGATCTCTAATTGGATACTGTCCCTCCATGAAAATAAGGCAATCCTTACGACTCATTCTTTTTTACTTCTCCAGGAGTCATTAATCCTCTTCCTGCTCTTTGATTATTCAAACTTGAATTTCCATGTACACCAGTGGTCACTCCATCATTTCTGGTATCAATGGTCATTTCACCTAATAATTTCGATATGTATTCGTGCGTAGAAAGTGCTGCTGGACCAGAGCCAAGATAGATCATCACTGCACAGTTATCCAAGAACACTTCCCATTTTTCCTGTGGAAAGATTGCCTTAATCTGGGCGATGGACTGCAAAACTGGAACCATCGACATATTTCTGCTTCGTATTGTTCCCATTAATACTTCTGTATTATTCGGTTTCGGACCGGCATAGAATTCATCTGCCCATAGTCTTACATGTATAGGAAGACTTCCGTTGCATTTATGATCTGCGATTCTGATCAAAATATCAAATAGCTGTGTGTAAAACATGGAAATCAAAAAATTAAAAGACTGATCATTATCTGGCATAACCAGAAATAATGCAGTCTTTTTATTTGGATTTCCGTCTACTCCCAACCCTAAAGATGGAATATCAATATCATCGTCTTCAAAAAGACGTTTTAATGAAGATGTTTCGCATAATCGCAACATTGCATTCACCATTATAATAATAGAACGGACTGTTTCTGCCGCACCTTTTTTCAATTTCCGGTAGTCTCGCACTGGTGGGTAATCATCTCCGTGGATATCTTCGAGTCTGTTCATCTCAAGCTGTAATTCTGTCATATCATCATCCTCATTTCCCACATGTTTCGATTCCATATTTACGAGTTTCAAGATATTGTTTAAAGTTGGTTTTCGTCCCTCTTCCTTTGCTGTCAGCCATTCATGAAAGAACACTGCCTGCAGATAAAGTGCAACTCCATCATCCCAGAATTGCTCTCCCTTCATTGCGTCTGGTGGCTTTACGGATGCCTGCATATTCGTAATTAATCGGATTACATCTGTCTCTTTTTCAAGGTACGCCATTGGATTATATCTGTCGGACTCTTCCGGATTAATCAGATTGAAAGACTTCACAGTTATTCCATGAGCTTTTAAATATTTTCCATGTTTTCGCAACAAATCTCCTTTAATATCCAATATTACATTTGTCATACCAGCTAATAACATGATTTGGAGTAACCACAGAGGTTGTTTTATATGAACCAGATCCTCCAATTACCAACATATTCATATTTGACACTGAATGATTATGAAACTACAATGCGTTCATCTTAGATATGGTATATTCTGCTCATTTTTATCCCTTAAGTTTTACTCAATTTATTTATCATCTGCCCACTGTTCCGAGCCATTTTCCACTCCAAAATTGGTAGTTTCGATTCTGATCTAAATAATATGCGATAAACATGATCCATGCTATAAATGCACAGCCCATAAACGCAGGCGTTTTATCTGTCCACCAGTTTCGTAACGGATGCATTACAATATACAATAATTTTTCCTGGTAATTTGACATGGTGACACCATCTAATTTCATCAATCCACAGCCAAAATACGCTCCAATGATTAATATTACAAGAATAATAAGGAAGATTCCCCATGGAGTTTTTCTTTTTTCAATCATCTATTCTCCCTCCGGATTATCTTGCTTTCAAAGGCGGTTTCGGAGATTTTACAGGTTTCTTACGAGCTGTATTTTCAACTGTTTTTCCTGCTTTATTCTGTGATCGATCTGTTGCTTTCTGCTCTCTTTCCGACAGATTATAATGCTTCTCATATAATTCACTCGCAAATGGACGTCGTTCGAGTTTAATAGGAAG
>ENA-OQDL01000684-OQDL01000684.1-human-gut-metagenome-genome-assembly--contig:-NODE-684-length-20677-cov-2.859465_pt1 | contig 20677 bp, 14 predicted proteins | sample MGYA00242782_ERZ504609 | MGnify/ENA primary metagenome ERZ504609 (study PRJEB26092, sample SAMD00036320) | human gut metagenome | host: Homo sapiens | study: EMG produced TPA metagenomics assembly of... | reverse complement strand
GATGAATCTGGGCGTATGGAGGAGATTTCGGGGACTATCCCAACGACGGTCCCACCGGCATTAACAGGGCTGGTATCTCCCGACCGGGTGCCTCACCCCCATTACTAATGAAGTACAAAAAGTATATCAATACATCAAGTTTGAAAAGAAGGGAACACAGCAAATCAAATTGACCAACGGGTATGCGTTTTCCGATTTGGATGAATTCGATTACAGCTATGAGTGGATATGCAACGGAAAGGCTGTACGCAACGGCGACCTCCACTTGTCCGAAGGGAATCTGCTGGAGGTACCTTCAAGACCGGATAAGTGTGGGGAACTTTGCCTCAATGTATATGCCACGTTGAAGGAATCCACGACGTGGGCAGAGAAGGGCTTCAAAGTTGCCAAGGACAACTTACGTATCATGACTATGAATTCCCACAATTGAAGGATGACGGCGGGAAGGCCAACGTTTAAGGAGACACCCGAAGCGGTGGAAATTATAGCCAGCCGATGCCTTGTTCACCATAGAAAAAGGTACCGGTGCTTTGGTGAGTTGGCGAGTCAAGGGAGAAGAGTTGTTGCACAGTGCCTTGGAACCCTATTTTTGGAAACCGGCAAATGACATTCAGGTCCGCAACGGCTACAATGAACGTTTGAGCGCTTGGAAAAATGCAGAGCAAAAACGTATCGTAAAGGCATACCAAGCAACCGTAAACGATGGTATGGTGATAGTGGATGCCAGTCTCTCCCTCCCCCGGATAGGAGCCGGTTACCATCTCCGCTACACTGTGGACGGCAAAGGCCGCATACAAGTAGAAGCAACCTATCAGCCTGAAAAGGAAGATATTCCGCTGATGCCCAAATTCGGTATGCGCATGAGAATGCCCTCGGCGCTGAACCGGATAGCCTGGTACGGACGCGGCAAGTTCGAGAACTATCCCGACCGCAAGAGCGCCGCTTTCCTGGGAGTCTACGAGTGTGGCATACACGAATTTATCACGAACTACATCGTACCGCAAGACAATGCCAACCGGTGCGATACACGCTGGTTCATGCTGGGAGACAGTGAGCGATGGAAAATACAAGTCAAAGGCCTGCAACCCCTATGTTTCCGTATATGGCCCTACGGGGAAGAAGACCTGGAAGGGAAAGAGCATGCGCACGAACTGCCCGAACGCGACTTCATCAACCTGAATATCGACTCCAACATACACGGAGTAGGTGGAAACGACGGATGGGGCGCACAGACCATGAAGCCATACACCATTGACGGCAATCGCTCTTACCGGTATGGGTTTATCATGGAGTATATGGACAAAACAGAATAATCCGTTCATCAATGCATTCAAAAAGGGAATAAACATTTTGTAAACAACAATAAAGGTATGAAAAGAAACATCTTTAAAACAATTCTCCTATCCGCCTGCATCCTGCAAGGGGGCAGTGCATTGGCACAACAAGAGAAAGCAGAACCGGGCAAGTTCTCACCTACCTGGGAGTCATTGTCCCAATACGAAGTGCCCGAATGGTTCCGCAACGCCAAATTCGGCATATGGGCACACTGGGGTCCGCAATGCCAACCCGAAGCCGGCGACTGGTACGGTCGTGGCATGTACGAAGAGGGCGGTGCTGCCTACAAGTGGCACTTGGAGCATTACGGACATCCTTCGGAATTCGGCTTCAAGGATGTAATCAACGAATGGAAAGCCGAAAAATGGAATCCGGAGAGGCTGGTAGCCCTTTTCAAGAAAACCGGTGCCCGATATTTCTTTGCCATGGGCAACCATCACGACAACATGGACTTGTGGGACAGTAAATACCAATCATGGAACTCCGTCAACATGGGCCCCAAGCGAAACGTACTGGGCGAATGGGAGAAAGCGGCCCGCAAAAACAAACTTCCCTTCGGTGTCAGCATCCACTCCTCCCATGCTTGGACATGGTATGAAACTGCACAAGGAGCCGACAAGAAAGGCCCATACGCAGGAATCTCCTACGATGCCCGCGTAGTGACTAAGGAAGACGGCAAGGGAAAATGGTGGGAAGGCTACGACCCGCAAGAGCTATACGTACAGAATCATGCCCTGAGCGGACATGCTTGGGCTGCATGGGACTGGCCCGAAGGAACCTCTGTCCCCCCACAGAGCTACTACGACAACTTCTTCGACCGCACAGTGGACATGATAAACAAGTATCATCCCGACCTGGTCTATTTCGACGACAGCGTACTCCCCTTCTGGCCCATCAACGATACGGGGCTGAAAGTCGTGTCGCACTACTATAACCAAAACATGAAGCTTCACAAGGGCAATCTCAATGCCGTAGTCTTCGGAAAGAAGCTGGAAGCTAAACATAAAGAGGCCATCGTATGGGATGTAGAAAAAGGGGTTCCATCGGAATGCCAGGACAAGGCGTGGCAAACCTGTAGTTGCCTCGGTACTTGGCACTATAACCGCTCTGCTTACGAAGACAACTGGTATAAATCAGCCGAGACCGTCATCCACATGCTCATTGACATCGTCAGTAAAAATGGCAACCTATTACTAAGCGTACCAATGAAAGGAAACGGCACCATCGACGACAAGGAAGAAAAAAATTCTGGAAGACATAGCCGCCTGGATGGAGGTGAACGGAGAAGGAATATTCGACACACGTCCCTGGTGTATTTATGGTGAAGGTCCCTCCACAGAAACAGCAATACCTTTGGACGGAGCAGGATTCAACGAAGGCAAGAACGCACCCTACACTTCTGCCGACATCCGGTTTGTGAAAAAAGGGAAATACTTGTATGCCCATATCATGAAATGGCCCTCAGACGGAAAAATACAGATAAAATCACTGGCTACCGGCAGTCCCTACTGCAAAGGAGAAATCGAAAAGGTAGAATTATTAGGAGGTGGAAAGGCAAAGTTCAGAAGAACTTCCAAAGGCTTGCTTATTGACCTTCCCAAAGACAAGACACCCAATCCTATTTCTTTGGTACTGAAAATCACTAACCGTTAAACTGCTGATATTGTATGAAAAAGGGATTTTTTTAAGACTATTTGTCCTGCTGATGCTGACATTTTTCATAGCAGAACAAGGCAGAGCACAAACCTACCAACGCACCTCACAAGGCATAAAAGCACTGTGCAAGGTATAAATATAGATATTAGCTTCTTCTCTCCTGTCACAGTGAGAATCTTAAAATCGCCTGACGGCTGGAAGTATACCAAAGAAAGTTTGTCGGTCATCGGGCAACCGGAAAAAGTAAAACTATCCGTCTCTTCGAAAGGGGGCATATTGACTATCAAAAGCCATCAGCTTACAGTCCATCTCAACGAAGAGACCGGACAAATAACTTTTGCCTCTTCCGATGGAAAATCGCTGTTGCAGGAACAAAATAAAGGCGCACGTTTTGATGATTTCAACGATGCCGGCACAAAAACCTTCAGCGTTTATCAATCGTTCACCTTAGAGAAAGACGAAGCTATTTATGGATTGGGACAATTGCAAAACGGCAAAATGTCGCAACGTAACCAGACCAAACGCCTTATCCAAGACAATCTTGAGGATGTGATTCCCTTCTTCCAGTCCGTCAAAGGCTACGGTCTCTTTTGGGACAACTATTCGCCAACCATCTTCAAAGACAATCAAGAAGAGACATCCTTCCTTTCTGAAGTCGGCGACTGCATTGACTACTATTTCATGTACGGCGAAAATGCCGATGGAGTAGTTGCCCAGATGCGCTACCTCACAGGACAAGTGCCCATGTTTCCATTATGGACATATGGATTCTGGCAAAGCCGTGAACGCTACAAAAGCCAAAAAGAGATTGTTGGCGTAGTGCAAAAATACCGCGAACTGGGTGTGCCCCTCGATGGAATTATCCAGGATTGGAGATACTGGGGAAGCAACTACCTGTGGAACGCAATGGATTTTTTGAACGAAGAATTCTCCGACCCCAAAAAAATGATGGAAGACATACACGGAATGAATGCCCACATTATCATCTCCATTTGGTCAGCTTTCGGACCACATACCAAACCCTATCACGAGTTGGATAAAGGGAACATGCTCTTCAACTTCCGCACATGGCCCGAATCCGGTTCCGAGAAGTGGCCTCCCAATATGGACTATCCATCCGGTGCCCGCGTGTACGATGCCTACCATCCGCAAGCACGCGACATCTATTGGAAGTACCTGAACGAGAACCTACGTTCTGTGGGTATAGACGGCTGGTGGATGGACTCTACCGAACCCGACCATTTTCACCCCATTCCTGAAGATTTTGACACGCCCACCTATTTGGGGTCATTCCGTAAAGTACGCAATGCCTACCCTTTAATGAGTGTAGGTGGAGTGTACGACCACCAGCGTGCCGTAACTTCGGATAAACGCGTATTTATCCTTACCCGCTCAGCCTTTGCCGGCCAGCAACGTTATGGTGCCAATACATGGACAGGAGATATCACAGCATCATGGGAAGTTTTGGAGAAGCAAATACCTGCGGGATTAAACTTCTCACTATGCGGCATTCCCCATTGGAACAGCGATATCGGCGGATTCTTCCTATGGCAATATCCCTTGATGCTGGATGACCCGGATTATCGCGAGCTTTATGCCCGTTGGATACAGTTCGGTACATTCTGTCCCATGATGCGATCACATGGGGAAGGTGCTCCCAGAGAAATCTATCAATTCGGCAAAAAAGGCGAGCCAATATACGATGCGATTGAGAAATACATTCGGTTACGCTACAGTTTGTTACCATACATCTACACAACTGCCTGGGAGGTAACTGCCAATCAGTCCAGCTTCATGCGTGCCTTGGCAATGGATTTTGCCCACGATCGCAACGTGTGGAACATCCACAATCAGTATATGTTTGGCAAATCCCTATTGGTATGCCCTGTAACCCAACCCATGTATACCCAAACAGTTTCGGACACCATCCGTGTAGAAGATTTCAGTACCGTTAAGTCTATGCGAATATATCTGCCTAAAAATACGGAATGGTATGATTTTTGGACCAATCAGAAACACTCCGGCGGACAATATATCGTGAAAGATACCCCTATTGACATTTTACCACTTTATGTGAAAGCAGGTTCCATCCTGCCAATAGGTCCCGAAGTGCAGTATAGCACCGAAAAATCATGGGACAACTTGGAGATAAAAGTGTATCCCGGTTGTAACGGCGAATTCACACTTTACGAAGACGAGAATGACAACTACAATTATGAAAAAGGAATGTACAGCACCATTACGATGAAATGGAATGACCGTACTCGCATGCTCACTATTGAAAATCGGAAAGGAGAGTTTTCCGGTATGTTGAAAGAACGGAAATTCAACATAGTAACTGCTGATGGCGCAAAAAAGGCAGTGGCTTATAATGGGAAAAAAGTAACGGTTAAAATGTAATGGTTTCTAAAAACAGCTATTAATTTGCATTATGGAAATAAATACTCGTATGAAAAAATATCATCATATCTTACCCTTTTAAGTTTATTTATGCTGCTCGGCATCCTGAAATTGCAAGCAGCGATACAACTCCCTGCCATATTTTCCAACCATATGGTGCTACAACGTAACTCAGAACTTACTTTCTGGGATGGGGTATTCCGGGAGAAACAATTTCCATCGCCCCCGAATGGATGAAAGGAGAAATAATCAAAACCCAAGTCAATAATACGGGGAAATGGTCAGCCCGTGTACCTTCCGGCGAAGCCGGCGGACCTTATGAGATTCGTTTCAGCGGCTCGTCAGAAGTAACCTTGACCGATGTCATGCTAGGCGAAGTTTGGCTGTGCAGCGGACAATCCAATATGGAATGGAGCGCCAACCACGGCATAAAGAACGGAGACGAGGAAACGGCAAATGCCCATTGTCCCAATCTCCGAATTTTTCACGTGGCCAGAATAGCCGCCCCGTTCCCTCAAGAAAACTGTTTCTCGCAATGGACACAGTGCACGCCCGAAACGATGCGCAGCACGAGTGCCCTGGCCTACTTCTTCGGCCGCAACATCCAGGAAGAGCTGGACGTGCCGGTAGGAATCATCGTAGCCGCATGGGGCGGAACCACCGCCGAGACATGGACGCCCCGCGAATGCGTAATGAGCGACCCGGTCTTGTGCGACTATCCGTATGAATCCAATCCTTGGTTTCCGGCTGAAACAGGCACGTTGTACAACAGCATGATTTATCCCGTGATGCCCTACGGCATTGCCGGATGCATCTGGTATCAGGGAGAAGCCAACCAAGGCCGTGCCAGCTCCTACGCCCGGGTGATGCAGCGGCTGATAGGCTCGTGGCGTACCGGATTTAACAAGGAATTCCCATTCTATCTGGTCCAGATAGCCCCCTTCCAATACCACTCCAAAGACAACGGACCGGCACTGCTACGCGAGCAGCAGGCCATGTTGCCCGAAATGCTGGACAAGGTCAAGATGATTACCGTGTCAGATTTGGTGGACAATGTGCAGGACATCCATCCACGTGACAAAAGAAGCGTAGGCAAACGTCTCGCCAATCTTGCACTGGACGATACATACCATATATATGCAGGCCCCTATAAAAGCCCGGTCTTTGAAAGCGCCTACCGCAAAGGCAACCATGTGACAATCTCTTTCAAAGACATAAAGAACGGACTGGCCGTACACGGGAAAAGGATAGAGGGGCTGATGATGGCCGCAGCCGGCCAGGAATGGCAAGAGGCCCGGGCCAGGATAGACGGGGGAAAGCTGATTGTCCCGGTAAAAGGAATCGAAAGCCCGGTTTCCATTCGCTACTGCTTCAGTGACGCTGCTCAAGGCAACCTTTTTTCAACGGAAGGCATCCCCTTAGCCCCCTTCCGGGCAGACAGCATTGCCTCTTCTGAAAACATTCCGGTTTCTACAGACAGCGCTTTGGAAGAATCTTTTGAATTCTCGCCCAAGTTCTCTACCGGCAATGCCAATCCCCTTCTCGACTTCCAATACATGGCCGACCCCACAGCAGTGGTGCACGACGGCCGCATTTATGTGTACGGCACTAACGACCACCAGCAATATGATGTAGTGGGCCGTAACGGGAAAAACACCTATCAGCACATCCATTCGCTGACGATGGTCTCTTCTGACGACATGGTGAACTGGACTTATCACGGAGTAATCAATGTAAAGGCTCTGGCTCCCTGGGGAATGGCTTCGTGGGCACCTTCCATCGCTTCGCGCAAGGAGGCCGACGGCAAAACCCACTTCTATCTGTACTACTCCAACAGCGGTTCCGGTGTAGGTATGCTGACCGCCACTTCCCCCGTGGGGCCCTGGACAGACCCATTGGGCAAATGCGTGGTAGACGGCAATACTCCAGGACTCGGCAAGTGTAAAGCTCCCTTCGATCCGGGAGTAGTCATCGACGACAAGGGCATCGGCTGGCTCTCCTTTGGCGGGGGCGACAGCGACGACTACATTCCCGGAGACGCACGCATCGTGCGGCTGGCAAATGACATGAAGACGCTGGACAGCGAAATAGTTGAAATAAAAGCGCCATACCACTTTGAAGCAAACGAACTGAACTATCTGAACGGCACTTGGATTTACACCTACAACACCAACTGGAAGAACCGGGATGCATGGCCCCACAAGGATATAGACAAGCCGAGCCGGTGCTGCATGAGCTACATGACGAGTCGCACGCCACTTGAGACAGACAGCTGGACCTATCGGGACAACTACTTCAAAAATCCCGGCGACTATGGCATGTCCGACAGCAACAACCATACACATCTGGTAAAATTTCAAGGGAAGTACTATCTCTTCTACCACTCACTGGGCTTGCAGGACAGCCGCGACCTCAAAGTGGGTGTCCGCAGTATCTGCGTGGAAGAAATAGAGGTGGACGAAAAGGACCTTACTATCCACATGGGCACAGCCACAGCCAAGGGCGTTTCACAAATCAAGCCTCTCGACCCGTTTGCGCAGCAACAGGCCGAGACCACAGCCGCCACACGCGGCGTTGCCTTTGAACCGACCGGACAGACAGGCAACATGTCTGCCGTAGGAAACAAGAGCGGACAGGCCATCTGTGTCCGCGGTGCGGAATTCCCGCAATCACCTCAAGCCATACAGATGAAGATAAAAGGGAAAGGCTCCATCGAAATACACATGGACAGTCCAGACGGTCCGCTCCTATCCACCTTGACCTTTGATACCGATACGTGGCAAACATTGACAAAGCCGTTGGACAAACAGATAAAAGGCAAACACGACATTTACTTCGTATTCGGGAACGGAAAGTTCTTATTTGACGAATGGAAATTCACAAAATAATGAATCCGTCGGCAGAATCTGCCCAGTATCTCTTCACCCTTGTGATGATATCGCTGCACAATTCGAGCCAACACACAACAAGCTAGCAAGTTACTTTGCCAGCGTTTTGCCACCATATTGGCAAAGTTTTGCCATGCCTTTGGCAAAGCTTTGCCTATGTGGTGGCAAAACCTTGCCAACTTGTCGGCAAGAAAGACAAAAGCAACATCGCTGTCCGCAAAGAGGCGGAAGCACGTCCTCAATATAATTCCGCTAACGGGAAAGAGACAGATTGGTTCCATTAACGGGCAGAAGTTTTAAAAAATGGGAAGGATTTGGCACAATAGTTCCGCGCAAATTCTCATTTATCGAACAAAAATTGTATTTTTGCCTGCGACTGAAAAATCAGTAATATCATAGAATAGACAATTCCCGAACAAATATGAGCGAAGATTTTGAAGCACCGAAAGATGATTTGGACAAGGAACTCCCGGCCGGGAGCGAAGAACACTCGGATTACAAACCTGCGGACGCAAAGGATGCCAATATAAAGCACCAACTGAGCGGCATGTACCAGAATTGGTTTCTGGACTACGCCTCATACGTTATATTGGAACGTGCCGTACCCCATATCATGGATGGTCTGAAACCCGTACAGCGGCGTATCCTCCACTCCATGCGCCGCATGGAAGACGGGCGCTACAACAAGGTGGCGAACATCGTAGGACATACCATGCAGTTCCATCCGCACGGTGATGCTTCTATCGGCGATGCTCTGGTACAGCTGGGACAAAAGGACTTGCTCGTGGATTGCCAGGGAAACTGGGGTAACATTCTGACGGGTGACAGCGCCGCTGCCCCCCGTTATATCGAAGCACGTCTCTCCAAGTTCGCACTGGACGTGGTATTCAACCCCAAGACCACCGAATGGAAACTCTCTTATGACGGGCGAAACAAAGAACCGGTTACACTACCGGTAAAATTCCCACTGCTGCTTGCACAAGGTGTGGAAGGTATTGCCGTAGGCCTGTCATCCAAAATATTACCACATAACTTCAATGAGCTGTGCGATGCTTCCATCAGCTATCTGCACAACGAAGAATTCAAGCTGTACCCCGACTTCCAGACGGGAGGCAGTATCGATGTATCCAAATACAACGACGGTGAACGTGGCGGTGCGATACGCGTGCGCTCCAAAATAGAAAAGATAGACAACAAGACACTTGCCATTAAGGAAATTCCTTACGGGAAAACGGTGGCCAGTGTATGCGACTCCATCGTAAAGGCCAGCGAAAAAGGAAAAATCAAGATACGTAAGGTAGAGGACCTAACATCCGGCAGTGTGGAAATATTAGTGCATCTAGCCCCGGGTGTATCATCCGACAAGACCATCGATGCCCTCTATGCCTTCACCGACTGTGAAGTGAGCATCTCTCCCAACTGCTGTGTCATCGACGACCAAAATGCCCCACTTCCTCACCGTGAGTGATGTATTGCGCAAATCAGTCGACAACACATTGGCACTGCTACGCCAGGAACTGGAAATCCGTAAGGGAGAGATACTGGAAAGCCTGCATTTCGCTTCACTCGAAAAGATATTCATTGAAGAACGTATTTACAAGGATAAGGAGTTTGAACAAGCCAAAAACATGGATGCCGCCTGCGAACATATCGATGAGCGCCTGACTCCCTACTACCCGACTTTTATCCGCGAAGTGACCAAGGAAGACATCCTCCGGCTGATGGAGATAAAGATGGCACGTATCCTCAAATTCAACTCCGACAAGGCAGAGGAACTGATAGCACGCATGCTAAAGGACATAGAGGAGATAGACTGCCATCTGGCAAACATCGTGGAATATACCGTCGACTGGTTCCGTATGTTGAAGGACAAGTACGGCAAAGCCTTCCCCCGCCGCACGGAACTGCGTAACTTCGACACCATCGAAGCAACCAAAGTCATCGAAGCCAACGAAAAGCTGTACATCAACCGCGAAGAGGGGTTCATCGGAACTGGATTGAAGAAAGACGAATTCATAGGCAACTGCTCGCCCATAGATGACGTGATTATCTTCTTCCGCGATGGAAAATATATCATCACACCGGTGGCCGACAAGAAGTTCGTGGGCAAGAATATACTTTATGCCAACATTTTTAAGAAGAACGACAAACGTACCATCTACAATGTCTGCTACCGTGACGGCAAGGAGGGGACAAGCTATATCAAGCGTTTTGCCGTCACTTCCGTGGTGCGTGACCGCGAATACGATGTGACACAAGGTACTCCCGACTCCCGTATCACCTACTTCACCGCCAATCCCAATGGAGAAGCTGAAATCATCAAGGTAACCCTGAAACCCAATCCCCGTGTACGCCGTATTATCTTCGAGGAGGATTTCAGCAACATCAATATCAAGGGACGGCAGGCCATGGGAAATATACTCACGAAACTCCCCGTACACAAGATAGCCTTGAAACAACGTGGAGGCTCCACGCTGGGTGGACGGAAAGTCTGGTTCGACCGTGATGTGCTACGTCTCAACTACGACGGGCGCGGAGAATATCTCGGAGAATTCCAGAGCGAAGACACCATCCTTGTCGTACAGAACAGCGGAGAGTTCTATGCCACCAACTTCGACTTGAACAATCACTATGACGATGGCATACGCGTATTGGAGAAATACGATCCGAACAAAGTATGGACCGCCGTACTCTACGATGCCGACCAGCAGAACTATCCTTACATCAAGCGTTTCTGCTTCGAGGCAACCGCCCGCAAGCAAAACTACTTGGGAGAAAACAAGAACAGCAGCCTCATTCTGCTGACAGACGAGTGCTACCCACGTTTAGAGGTGGTGTTTGGCGGCCACGACAATTTCCGAGAGCCGATGGTGGTGGAAGCCGACGAATTCATCGCCGTGAAAGGCTTCAAAGCAAAAGGTAAGCGCCTGACCACCTATACTATAGAAACCATCAACGAGCTGGAGCCTACCCGTCAACCGGAACCCTCGCAGAAAACCGAAGAGCAGGAAACGGATGAAGAACCGGAAATTCTGGACCCCGACCACGGTAAAAGCGAAGGGGACATACTGGACGAGATGACAGGACAGATGAAACTCTTTTGATGAAGGACGGAAATGAAGTATTAGTGGCTAACGATTACTAATTTGTAATTGATAATTTAATATGTACATATACAAGATAATAATCCTATGCGGACTGCTCTTGGGAAGTGTCGGACTGAAAGCACAAGAAGCACAATGCAGCATCGACCGGAAGCTACGGGCTGACTCCACCAACCGTAACCGTATTATCACCCGTGCCACCATGTATGGTGTCGGCTTCACCAACGTGTTCGACACTTATCTTTCACCTCAGGAGTATAAGGGAATCGATTTCCGTATCTCCCGCGAAAGCATGCGGATGACACGGTTGATGGACGGCAACGTGTCTCTGCAAACTTTCTTCCAGGCAGACTTGGGATATACACACAACAAAGTAGACAATAACAATACATTCTCCGGACTGGCCAACTGGAACTACGGCCTGCATTATAATTTTCCAATCACGGGCAATTTCAAACTGCTTGCCGGAGGAGTCGGCGACTTCAACGGTGGCTTTGTCTATAATCTGCGCAACGGAAACAACCCCGCCCAAGCACGTGCCTATATCAACCTTGCCGCATCTGGAATGGCTATTTGGGACTTGCGCATCAAGAACCGTCCCATCACACTACGCTATCAGGTAAATCTTCCCTTGGCAGGTATCATGTTCATGCCCAACTATGGACAGTCCTACTACGAGATATTTACGTTAGGACATTGGGACGGAGTAGTGAACTTCACCTCCCTGCACAACCAGCCCTCTCTGAGACAAATGCTGACCGCAGACTTTCCGGTGGGACGTGCCCGGATGCGTTTCGCTTACATATGGGACGCACAACAGTCCAAAGTAAATGAAATAAAGACACATACTTACTCGCATGTATTCATGGTGGGGTTCGTAAAGGAACTCTATCTGTTTCCTAACAAGAGAAAGTAAAAAGTGACAAGGTGATAAACGATAAGATGATAAGGATAATGTGCATGAAAAGAAGATATATTTTAATAATTTGGAGTATCCTACTCACGTTATTGCCCCTATTGAACGGATGTATTCGTGAGGAAGAGTTCGACAATACCCCACAAGGCAATTTCGAAGCCTTGTGGAAAATAATAGACGAACAGTACTGCTTCCTGGACTACAAGCAAATAGACTGGGATGCCATCCATGACAAGTACCAGCCACTCATTACCCCGGGAATGAGCTACGACGGTCTATTTGAAATATTAGGTAACATGCTTGCCGAGTTAAAAGACGGACATGTCAACTTGTACTCTTCTTCCAACATGGCGCGCTACTGGGACTGGTATCTGGATTATCCTCGTAACTTCAACGAAAGTATCATTGAAAAGTACCTGGGAAGAGACTACCGCATTGCTGGAGGCGCCAAATATACCATATTGGAGGACAACATAGGATATATCTATTACGGTGATTTCTCCAGCGGCATCGGAAACGGCAACCTGGATGAGATTCTGTTATACCTTTCCGCTTGTAACGGCCTGATTATCGACGTGCGCAACAATGGTGGCGGCAACCTGACAAACGCCACCCGAATGGCACAACGCTTCACGAATGAAAAAGTACTGACGGGATATATTCAGCACAAGACCGGCAAAGGCCATAGCGATTTTTCAGATCCGACTCCCATTTATGTGGAACCTTCCAACAGTATCCGCTGGCAAAAAAAGGGTAATTGTCCTGACCAACCGTCATTCCTATAGTGCAACCAATGATTTTGTCAACTCCATGCGCTGTTTTCCCAATGTCACCCTGGTTGGTGACAAAACCCGGCGGCGGGTCGGGCCTGCCATTCTCTTCGGAACTGCCCAACGGATGGGGGGTACGCTTTTCTGCCAGCCCGCACCTCGATGCCCAAAAACAGCATATCGAGTTCGGCATCGACCCGGACAAGAAAGTGGATATGAGCAAAGAAGATGAGAACAATGACTTGGACACCATCATTGAGGAAGCAAGAAAAATACTGAAAGTGACTTTCTAAAACGACTTTATCTACAAAACAATTTGCCAAAACGAAAATTCTTTCTATCTTTGCTCCCGCTAATCGGAATTATTCCGCGGATGTGGCGTAATTGGCAGCCGCGCCAGACCTTAGGATCTGGTGCCGTGAGGCGTGTAGGTTCGAGTCCTATCATCCGCACAATCCCTATAATAAATTTCAAAAGACAAACAACTAAGAGGGGAGGATATTCATTAAGAAGCATCCTCCCTAACCGCTTCAAGTACCTTTTTTATCTCATCAAAACACAATATTTAGAATACTTATTGTATCTTTGCTTCCAAGAAACACTTCGATTAACCTGAAAAAATGAAACAAAATACGATAAGACCGATGCTTTTCAAGTATTGGGTAGTGTGCCTTCTATTGTTCATCCTCTTCATCCAGGCCAGGGCTTCTTCCTTCATGCCCGCCGTCACCAACTATCTTGCCAAAGACTATGAAGCCGGTTATCAGAACTGGGCATGTGCGCAAGGCAGCAACGGCGAAATGTATTTCGGCAACAGCCAGGGGCTCCTGGTATATGACGGTTATCGCTGGACTCTCCACAAAGTGCCGGGGAACCATATTGTCCGTTCGGTGTATGTGAAAGAAGACCGTATCTATGTGGGGGCATTCGAGGAATTCGGCTATTTCAAGTATTCGGAGGCAGGCACTCTCCGGTACCATTCTTTGAGCAAATTCCTGAAAAATTTCCCCATGGAGAACAACGAGATATGGAACATTGTAGAGCTGGACGGTCGCATCTACTTCCAGTCGTTCAGCGCCTGGTTCTCCTACGACGGGAAGATGGTACACGCTTTCCGCAACAGACAGCAACAGCCGCTCTACTTCTACACCCAAAACGGACATATCTACACACAGATGATTGATGAGGACTTCTATGAATTCGACGGCAAGGATTTCCTTCATCTCTTCCCCCGCAGCCAAGTGAACGATGACAATGTAGTGGCATTACTGCCCGACGGGGACGACAGCTTCCTGATGGTCACAGAGAATAACGGATTGTTCCGCTACAACGGTGACATCACCCCCTGGAAAACAGACATTGATGCAGAGCTGAAGAAACAGCGGGTGAACCGCGCCGTCATGACCAATGATTCCATATTCATGATAGGTACAGTCTTGAATGGCATATACGCCATCGACCGCAAAGGACATTGCCTCTGGCACTTCAATCTGGATAACCGTCTGGACAACAACACAGTCCTGGGCTTGTTCTGTGACAAAGACAACAACGTATGGGCAGCATTGGACGACGGCATCGCATACATCCACCACAACTCACCCGTCATGCTGCTGACTCCTGCCAACCATGAAACCAAACTGGGCATGGTGTACGACATAGCCCACCGGGGCGACTGTTTCTATCTGGCCACCAACCAGGGCTTGTACGAATACCACCAGGTTACCGAGAATCTGCGCCTGCTTCCCCATACTGAAGGACAGAACTGGTATGTGAAGGACATTGACGGGCAACTCTTTGCAGGCAACAATGCCCATACCTTATTAATAGGCGAAAAAGGGAATGTTTCCGTCATAAGCAATACCAACAGCAGTACGTGTCTGATAAAGTGCACCCTCTATGGCGAAGAGATACTGTTGGAATCATCCTACGCCAATTTGCGTATCTATAAAAAGAAGAACGGGCAATGGACCTTTTCGCATGTCATAGACGGCTTCATTGCACCGGTCATGCACTTGGAGGTGGACCAAAGCGGTGTCATCTGGGCTTCACACATGTATCAGGGAGTCTATAAAATAGTCTTGAGCGATGACTTGTCGGCTGTAAAAAGCGTACGGCACATCTCCCATTTAGGCTCGGAATATATCATCGGCCCTATCCAAGTAATGAAAATGCGAGGACGTATCGTCTTTTCCAGTCCCAACGGCTTCTATACCTATGACGACATCACCCGGCAGATTATCCCCTTCCAAAAGCTGAATGCCATTCTGCCCTATATCAGGAATGCTCATTCTGTGGTATCCGTCACGAACGACCGCTTCTGGCTGTCCGGTTCACATGAGTACGTACTGGTAGAGTACGCAGAAGGAGAGTACATCGTGAAGCAGCGTATCCTCATCGAACTGTTTGATTCTCCATGCATAGAGAACTACAACAATGTGTTCGTCGACAATGACGTTGTCTATTTTAATCTGAACAACGGAATCGCCAGTTACAGCAAAAACACAGACAGCCTCAGTCCTACTCTGGAGTCCGCCCTCTCACTGAGCTCGGTCACTGCTTCCTCTTCCGATAAAAAGGAGAAACGCCTGCCTCTGTCTGGAAATGTCGAACTGGAAAGCAATTACCGGGATTTGCTGTTCTCAGTAAGCCTGCCGCATTACAATAAATTGTCCGTACATTTCCATTATGTCCTGCAAGGAGGACAAGGCATGGCGCTGACATCGGACCTGAAAGAGCCCGAAATCCGCTACGGTAGCCTGGATTACGGAGAATACACATTCCAGGCAGAAGCCTATAATGATTTGGGACAGAAAATCGGTGAGGTGGAATATCATTTTGCCATAGCCCGCCCTTTCTACCTCTCCTATTATGCCTTTGCGCTCTATCTCATAGTTCTCACAGCGCTTGTCTACTTTTTCTCCAAGTGGCGCGCCAACCGTGCCATGGAAAAGAAACGGAAGGAGTATGAGGCAGAGCAGGTGCAGCAGAACATCAAGATGCGCGAGCAGGAGCATCTGATAACTCTGCAGCAACAGCAATTGCTGGAAGCCGAGTTGTCGGCAAAGAGTAAAGACCTTGCCAGCATGGCACTGGGTGTATTTGCCAAGAACGAGGTCCTGGAGAAACTTCGTACTGTCGTACAAGAGTCCCTGGTGAAAGGGCAATATGGACGCAAGAACCTCGAATCTCTGCTGAAGCTCATCAACGAAAACATCGAGACACAGGAATTTTGGGATGTATTCCAGAACAATTTCGACCTGATTCATGAGAAATTCTTCCGTAATTTGCGCGAACGTTATCCCAGTCTTACCGCTACCGACCTCCGTTTTTGTGCGCTGCTGCGCCTGAATCTTTCTACGAAAGACATTGCGCAAATGACCAACCTCACTATCCGGGGAGTAGAGGCAGCACGCTACCGTTTGCGCAAGAAACTGGATATCCCCGACGGAACGGGATTAGTGGATTTTCTCATCGACTTGAAATAAAGCGGCTACAAATCATTCAATCATAATAAACTGATTATTAGAAACAAGTAACACGAAAACGTAGTAAAACGGTACCCATTTTTACCCTAAACGTATTATCGTGGTAGTGATTTTTTTTGCCTTACTTACCGTAATTACTTCCTTTGCCGGCAGAATTATTAACTCTTAAATTTAGTTTATGAGAAGGCAAACTTTATTTCTTCTATTCATGATTTTGTTCTCATTGCCACTGACAGTTTTGGCACAAGGAACAAAGACAGTTAAAGGAACTGTTGTTGATCAGAACAACGAACCGATTATTGGAGCCACGGTTGTAGTAAAAGGCTCTACTATTGGAGCAGCTACCGACCTCGACGGTAACTATGTACTGAACGGCGTCCCTGAAGACGCAACTCTCGTATTCAACTATTTGGGCATGTTGCCGCAGGAAATAAGCGCTGCGGGACAATCCGTCATTAATGTAAAGCTACGTGAAGATGCACAACTACTGGAAGAAGTTGTTGTTATCGGTTACGGTTCGGCCAAGGCGAAAGACCTGACGGCCCCGATTGACGTTGTCAAAGAGAAAGAACTTATCAATGTTCCTACCTCCTCCCCGATGGCAGCATTGCAGGGAAAGGTACCGGGTGTTAACATCATCAATTCGGGAACGCCGGGCGAAGGTCCTAAAGTGACCATCCGTGGTATGGGTTCCTTCGGTGACACCTCTCCTCTCTATGTAGTGGACGGAATGTTCTACGACAACATCAACTTCCTGAACAATTCCGACATTCAGGACATGACCATCTTGAAAGACGCATCCGCATCTGCCATCTACGGTGTACGCGCCGCCAACGGTGTTGTAATCATCACCACCAAGAAAGGAAGCCGCAACCAGGATGCCAAGATTACCTATAACGGTTATGTAGGTATTCAGAAAGCCACCAACCTGCTGGAGATGTGTAACTCTCACGAGTATGCCACCATGATGTTGGAAGCCAACCCGGAAGCTTACCGGTCGATTTTCGAAAAGTCAGTAGCCGAATTCGGAGGCAATATGGAAAACCTGCAATTCAATGCCGATACCAACTGGTATGACGAACTGTTGCGCACAGCCATGATGACCAATCACAGCTTGAATATCTCCGGTGGTACGGAAAAAGCGACCTACTCTGCCGGCATGAGCTATCTGGCACAAGACGGTATCATGGACGTGGAAAACTACTACCGCCGCTTGAACTTCCGTGCCGCCCTTGACTACGAAGCCCGCAAATGGCTGAAAGTAGGCTTCAACGGCGTATTCAGCAACTCGCAGCAGCAGCTTCCCAAGAATGCCGCATGGCAACAGGCATACAACACACCGTCTATCATCCCGGTGTATGATGACCGCCGCGACGATGCCGTGTTCCCTAAGAAGTACACATCGCCCGAGCAGGTGGGCTTGACCAACAACTTCAACAATCCGGTAGCCACTGCCAACTATTACGACAACCGGAACGAGACCTACCAAGTGCTGACCAACTTCTATGCACAGCTCAACCTCATCCCCGACAAGCTGAATATACGCAGTAGCTACAGCTACGACTACTCAATGATTCGCGGTTCTGAGTTCACTCCTACCTACTATGTAGGCACCAACCAGAAGAAAGAGGTTACCGAACTCACTAAAAAGAACACTAACTACTACAAATATATATGGGACAACGTGGCCACTTATACTGACAAGTGGGGCAAACACTCCTTTACCGGTATGCTGGGTGCATCCATGCGTCAAGAGCAATACCGCCTGCTCGAAGGTACCGCCACCAACGTGCCCGAAGGTGAGGACGTGTGGAAATACATCGCACTGGGCAACAAGGAAGGCGCTACGGTGAAAGACGACGGCTGGAAATACCGCGGTCTCTCCTATTTCACCCGACTGAATTACAACTACAACGACAAGTACATGTTGATGTTCACCTTCCGTGCCGACGGCTCGTCCAAGTACAACGACAAATGGGGCTACTTCCCCTCCATCGGTGCCGCATGGGTCATCTCCCAAGAACCGTTTATGAAGAACCAGAATATCTTCGACTACATGAAGCTGCGTGCCAGCTGGGGTAAGCTGGGTAACGACAAGATTGCTGCCAGTGCAGGCTTCGCAAGCATACAGAACGTACAGTCCGTATTCGGTCCCAATACCGCCATCGACGGATTCATCAACACCACCAACTTCAGCTGGCTGGGTTGGGAAGTAGTGAACGAAACCAACGTGGGCGTCAACTTCAGTACACTGAAGAACCGCTTGAACGCCGACATCGACTGGTACTACCGTCTGACTGACAACGCCGTGATTTCACCCAAGCTCCCGATGAGTGGCGAGCTGCTGGCCGGCAACAACGGACAGATTCTGAATACCGGTATCGACCTCTCCTTGAACTGGAACGACAAGATTGGCCAGGACTTCAATTACAACATCGGCGTCAATCTCTCTTATCTGCATAACGAAGTGAAAAGCCTAAAAGGAAACATGAAAATCATCAAAGGCGGAAAGACCGTGAATATGGTGGGCGAGACGATGAACTCATTCTATGGCTACAAGGTCATCGGCATCTACCAGACTCCTGAACAATGTGCTGCCGACCCCATCGCCGTGGCCAACGGACTGGAACCCGGCGACTTCATCTACGAGGACGTGAACGGCGACCATGTGATAGACGGAAACGACAAGCAGGTGTTGGGCTCATACGTGCCCAGCTTTACTTATGGCTTCAATGCCGGATTCTCTTATAAGAACTTCGACTTCAGCCTCACTACCTACGGACAAGCAGGCGGCGAACTGTGGAACCGTAAGCGTGCCCTGCGCTATGCAGCCGACTACTATAACTTTGACCGTGCACAGTATGAGAACCGCTGGACGGGTGCAGGCTCTACCAACGAACATCCGTCGGCCAAGGCTCTTCTCAAAACCTGGAACAAATCAGACAGTAACAACGCTTCCTATTTCGTAGAAAGCTCCGATTACTTCCGCATCCAGAACATCACGCTGGGCTACTCGTTCAAGAACTTGAAGATAGGCAGCTACGTGATGCCGGGACTCCGCCTCTCATTGACGGCCGACCGCCCCTTCACTACCTTCAAGGCCAACAGCTTCACACCTGAAGTGTCGGATGCCGAAGGTTGGGATACCGAAGTATACCCTCTGACTTCAACCTATACTTTCGGAGTGCAAATAGATTTCTAAACCCTAAAACGTAAAACAATGAAATTCTTAAAGAAAACATTCGCATATATACTTCCCGCCATGATGGTGCTGGGAGGAGCCACCGCTTGCACCGATTTCATAGAAATCGATCCGGAGAACAAAGTTCCCGAACAAGGCGTAGACTTTACCAACAAGAACAATATGTACCAACCCGTAGTGGGTGCCTACTCCAAAGTACGCACACAGGGCATGCACTGGTGCAACGCACTATTGATGTTCACCCGCGACGGTGACGTGTGGTCGGGCCGTACCGACGACCAGGGCGATGCCGTGACCTTCGGACGCAAGTTCAACTATAACAACTCCTTCTGGGCGCTGAACCAGGTATGGATGAACTTCTACGACATCATCCGCATCACCAATGCCGCCCTGCAAAGCCTCGACAGCTATGCCGAACACCTTGCAGCAGGAAGCGAAGACTACAAGACCTACGAATCCTATTGCGGCGAAGTGCGTACCATCCGCGCATGGGCCTACTACTGCCTGGTGACCAACTTCGGCCCCACCGTCATCTACCGTGACAACCTGCAGACCGATTTCCGCCGTTCTACCGTAGACGCCGTATATAATTATATGCTGGAAGATTTGAACTATGCCATCGGAAAACTGCCCCGCATGCGTCCCAACCAGATGGAGCACAAGGGAGCCGTGAACAGCCTTCACCGCCCAAGCACTTTGCCGCCCGCGTCTATCTGCTGAAAGGAGACTATGCCCAAGTGGAGACTCTGACCGACGACATCATCAAGAATGGCGGATTCCGTCTCTACGATGACTTCTACCAACTGTTCAAGATTCCCGGAAAGTTGTGTGACGAGTCTTTGTTCGAATGCCAGGTGACGGACTACGGCAATGGTTCGGGCGATTATCTGGGCGTAGACCAGTGGTTCGAACTTCCAGGGT
>ENA-OQDL01000682-OQDL01000682.1-human-gut-metagenome-genome-assembly--contig:-NODE-682-length-20729-cov-5.044170_pt1 | contig 20729 bp, 24 predicted proteins | sample MGYA00242782_ERZ504609 | MGnify/ENA primary metagenome ERZ504609 (study PRJEB26092, sample SAMD00036320) | human gut metagenome | host: Homo sapiens | study: EMG produced TPA metagenomics assembly of... | reverse complement strand
GAAGAAGGAATTCCAGGATGTATCAATAACGGTATTGATGAAAAGACAGCGAACCAGATCTGGGATGAGATGTTAGACTTTGCAAAATATGCATTTAACAAATCTCATGCGGCAGCATATGCAGTAGTTGCCTATCGTACAGCCTATTTAAGATGCCATTATCCAGTAGAATTTATGGCAGCTTTGTTAACCTCTGTTCTTGGAAATACAAACAAGATTTCAGAATACAGTTATGCCTGCAAGAAATTAGGAATTAAGATTTTGCCACCAGATATTAACTATGGAGAGGGTGCGTTCTCTGTAGACCATGGAAATATCCGCTATGGACTGACTGCGATCAAGAGTCTGGGACGGCCAGTCATTGAAGCGATCATAAGAGAACGAAATTTAAATGGACCATACAGAGATTTTAAAGATCTCGTGGAACGATTATCAAGCAAAGAGATCAATAAACGAACTGTAGAAAATCTGATCAAGTCGGGAGCTTTAGATTGTTTTCATGTAACAAGAAAGCAGCAGATGATCGTCTACGCCAGTGTGATCGATAGTATCCAGAAAGAACGGAAAAATGAGATCGCAGGACAGATGAGTCTGATGGACCTTCTTGGAGAAGAAGACCAGCAGTCTTTTCAGATTTCCTATCCAGATGTTGGGGAATATGAGAAAGAGCAGAAACTTGCCATGGAAAAGGAAGTGCTTGGGATCTACGTCAGTGGACATCCTTTAGAGGATGATATAGAACGCCTTGAACGAAGTGTAACAGCACATACTTCTGATTTTGTGATCGATGAAGAAACAGGAAAGACAAAGATTCACGATCGGGAAAGCTGTATCATTGGCGGTTTGATCAGTGAGATGAGTGTGAAACTTACGAAGAAGAATCAGAATATGGCATTTATCACACTGGAAGACTTAAGAGGAACCGTGGAAGTTGTCGTATTTCCAAGACAGTATGCGACATATCAGTCTCTTTTAAGAGAAGATGCCAAAGTATTTATCAAAGGAACAACACAGATTTCTGAAGAAGAAAGCAAAGTCATATGTAATCAGATCATCAGTTTTGAGGATAGCAGACAGGAATTATGGGTACAATTTGCGGATAAAGAAGCATTTTTTAAAGAAGAGGATGCATTAAAAGGTATTTTAACTTCCTATCCCGGTAAAAATCCAGTGGTGATCTATTGCAAAACAGAACGTGCTGTGAACCGTCTAGGGAGAGATTATATGGTTTCTGGTGACGAGAATTTATTATTTGATCTCGAAAAACGATATGGAAAAGAAAATATTCGGGTTAGATCGTTAGGAATATAACAAAGACTATTGAAAAATTTCTTTAAATGGATTAGAATAAAAGCCAAGTTAAGAATTGTATGGATTAATAATTGGAGGATATTGCAAATGGGAAAACCAAACATTAAAACAATTGGAGTTTTAACAAGTGGTGGAGATGCACCTGCTATGAACGCAGCAGTGCGTGCCGTAGCCAGAATTGGTAAAGAAAGAGGATTAAAAGTCAAGGGAATCCGTAAAGGTTACAATGGACTGTTAAACGAAGACATCATCGATTTAACACCAACAGAAACAGCCGATACGATCTTCCGTGGAGGTACAATCCTTTTCACAGCCAGATGTGAAGAATTTAAGACAGAAGAAGGTCAGAAACGTGGTGCTGAGATCTGTAAAGCACATGGAATCGACGGACTGGTAGTTATTGGTGGAGACGGTTCTTTCCAGGGAGCTAAGAAGTTAGCAGCGCTTGGAATCAACACGATCGCTGTTCCAGGAACGATCGACTTAGATATCGCATGTACAGAATATACGATCGGATTCGATACAGCTGTTAACACAGCGATGGAAGCAATCGACAAGATCCGTGATACATCAACATCTCATGAAAGATGTAGTATCGTAGAGGTTATGGGACGTGGAGCTGGATATATCGCATTATGGTGTGGTATGGCAACAGGAGCAGAAGATATCCTGATCCCAGAAAGCTTTGATGGAAACCTTCCTAAGGTAGAACAGCAGATCATCGAACATTTACTTCGTAACAGAGCAAAAGGTAAGACACATCATATGGTAATCAATGCCGAAGGTGTTGGACATTCTTACAGTATGGCGAAGAGAATCGAATCTGCAACAGGTATTGAAACACGTGCTACGATCCTTGGACATATGCAGCGTGGTGGAAGCCCAACAGCAAAAGACCGTGTATACGCTTCTATGATGGGTGCTTACGCAGTTGACTTATTATGTGCAGGAAAGACAAACCGTGTTGTTGGATACCAAAACGGAAGATTCATGGATATGGACATTGACGAAGGACTCGCAATGACAAAAGATATCGATGAATATCAGCTTCAGATTGCACATTTATTAGGAAAATAAATAAAACATGATCTTAGAGGAATCCTGTTTATCTAGGATTCCTCTATTTCTCTATATAGGAGCATTATTTTATGAAAGAGTTACGACCGGTACAGGTCATATTGCTTGGATTTTTAATTACAATATTTGCAGGATCGATACTGCTTGCACTGCCGATCGCAACACAAAGCGGGCAGGCAACGCCTTATATTGATGCATTATTTACAGCAACAACATCTGTGTGTGTGACGGGTTTGATCGTTGAGACAACAATGACTCATTGGAGTATATTTGGGCAGGCAGTGATCATATTGCTTGTACAGATCGGAGGACTTGGTGTCATTACGATCACAACAGGAATGTTTTTTATGCTTCGAAAGAGGATCACTCTTGGAAATAGAATGTTGATTCAGGAGTCTATGGGTCTTAATACAATGACAGGTTTAGTTCCATTAGTTAAGAAGATTCTGATCGGGACAGGGATCATAGAAGGAATTGGAGCAGTTCTTTATGCGACTCAGTATGTGCCGGAATTTGGCATTGGATATGGAGTATGGGCAGCAATCTTTAATTCAATCTCGGCATTTTGTAATGCAGGAATGGATATTGTAAGAGACGACAGTCTGCGAAGCTATGTGACGAATCCAGTTATGAATTTTACGACAATGGGGCTGATCATCCTGGGAGGTCTTGGATTTGTTGTATGGAAAGATCTTTGGCAGGGATTCAAAAAGATCGTAAAAGATAAAGTTCCTGTAAAAAGGATGATACAACAATGGAGACTTCAGACCAAGATCGTGTTATCCATTACGTCATTTTTGATCTTGTTTGGTACAATATTGATCTTTCTGTTTGAATATCATAATCCAGCAACTATGGAGAGTCTGTCATTGCCACAGAAGATACAGGCATCACTGTTTCAGTCTGTGACGACACGTACCGCAGGGTTTGAGACGGTAGCACAGGGCGCATTGACGGATGCATCTTCGCTGGTTTCTATGTTTCTGATGATCATCGGAGGATCACCAACTGGTACTGCAGGCGGTGTCAAGACAGTGACATTCGCAATTCTTGTATTTTGTGTGCTCTCTGTGGCAAAACAAGAAGAATCAATTACGTTATTTAAACGAAGAGTTCCACAGAATCTGTTGGCTAAAGCGCTTGCGATCATTGTGATCAACTTGATCGTGCTGATGACATCTGTGTTATTGCTGTTGGTATTTGATCATGGGACTTTTATGGATTCATGCTATGAATGTGTATCAGCACTCGCGACAGTTGGTTTAACCAAAGGATTGACACCGAATTTGACAATCGCAGGGAAAGTGATTATCATCATTACCATGTATTTAGGGCGTGTCGGACCGATCTCTATGGCGATCGGTTTTTTCACAGAAGAATAAGAAAAAGATGGTCATGTATCCGGAACAGGATCTGATCTTATAAGTGAAATAGATTCACATTATAACATGATATCGCAACGGAGGTAACGGAGAAGAATGAAGAAGTCAGTTGCAGTTTTAGGACTTGGAAAGTTTGGAAGCAGTATCGCAAGGTCACTTGCCAAAGGTGGAGCAGAAGTACTAGCAGTTGATAAAGATGAGGATCTTGTAAGAGATATCGCAGATAAAGTAACTTGTGCAGTCTGTGTGGATATATCTGATAAGGAAATGATGAACAACATCGGATTGGAAGGAATGGATGCAGTTGTGATCGCAACTGCAGAGCATTTAGATTCCGGTGTTATGGCATTGATGATCGTCAAAGAGATCGGTGTGCCATATGTTCTTGCGAAGGCAGACGGAACTTTAAAAGGAGAGATATTAAAACGTGTTGGAGCCGATGAGATCGTTTATCCAGAAGAAGAGATGGGAGCAAGGATCGCAAACAATCTGCTTGGAGGAAGTATGACAGATCTGTTTGACCTTTCCGCAGATACAAGTATCGTTAAAGTACCGGCAAGAAAAGAATGGATCAACAAATCATTAGTAGACATTAATTTCCGTGGAAAATATAATGTTAACGTCATCGCGATCGAAGGAGAAGGTGGTGTTGACGGGGCTCCAGATCCAACGAAACCGATCAAAGATGAGGAAAATCTTGTGCTGATTGGTAAGAAAGAAGATCTGGTCAAATTAAGAAAATAATAGATCGGAGGTGGATAAGAATATGATCACAACCACTCAGAATAAGCAGATCAAACAGATCATCAAATTAAAGAAGAGTGCAAGAGAAAGAAGAAAACAAGAATTATTTCTTGTAGAGGGAATTCGTATGTTTACAGAGATCCCAGAAGAATATTTATATAAAGTCTATGCATCTGAAGACTTTTTATAACGAACATAGAGTGAATTTTTGAACATATGGATGTGGAATTGGTATCACCTCAAGTTATGAAAGAGATTTCCGATACGATGACACCACAGGGAGTTCTTGCACTGGTGAAGATGATGAAATATTCTTTAGAAGATCTTCTAGAACAGGAAAAACCATTATTTCTGGTGCTTGAGAATCTTCAGGATCCGGGGAATCTCGGGACGATCCTTCGAACAGGAGAGGGTGCAGGGATCAATGGTGTTATCATGAGTCATGATACAGTAGATATTTATAATCCAAAGGTTACGCGTTCCACGATGGGATCGATATTTCGTGTGCCATTTGTCTATGTCGATGATCTTTTAGAAGTTGCAGAAACGATGAAACAAAAGAATATCATCACGTATGCAGCACATCTCAATGGAACAGACTATACGAAGGAAGATTATCAAAAAGGAACCGCATTTTTCATTGGCAATGAGGGAAATGGTCTGACAGATAAGTTGACAGACAAAGTACAGAAGAAGATCAAGATTCCAATGTGTGGTAAGGTAGAATCATTAAATGCAGCCATGGCATCAGGCCTTTTAGTTTATGAGGCAAGACGCCAGAGACAGGGGGTGGATTAAATGTATGCAGTTTATTGGCTGATCGCATCCGCGGTATTTTTACTTGTTGAGATCATGACACTTGGACTTACAAGTATCTGGTTTGCAGGTGGAGCCGTTGTTGCAGCAATCACAGCACTATTTGGTGTTCCATTTTGGGTACAGATGTTGATATTTATCGTGGTAACATGTCTGTTGTTTGCACTGACAAGACCAGTTGCCAAACGATATTTAAACAGCAAGGTGCAAAAAACGAATACTGATGCATTGATCGGACAGACAGCACTTGTCAAAGAAACGATCAATAACATGGAAAGCAAAGGGTTGGTTCAGTTAAATGGCCAGGATTGGACTGCGAGAAGCTTTGAGGCTGGAGAGATCATTCCAGAAGGCAGCGAAGTGATCGTAAAAGAAATCCGAGGCGTGAAACTGATCGTAGAAAGAGAGGTATAAGATTATGTCGATTATTTTATTTATTATCGTTATCGCATTGCTTGCGATGATCATTTCATCCACAGTGCGTATCGTGCCGCAGGCACATGCTTATGTTGTAGAACGACTGGGTGCTTATCAGGGAACATGGTCTGTAGGACTTCATGTCAAAGTCCCATTTATTGATCGTGTTGCAAGAAAAGTCAACTTAAAAGAGCAAGTTGTGGATTTTCCACCACAGCCAGTTATCACAAAAGATAACGTTACGATGCAGATCGATACAGTTGTATATTTTCAGATCACTGATCCAAAATTATACAGTTACGGTGTAGAGAACCCGATCATGGCAATCGAGAATCTGACAGCTACAACACTTCGAAATGTCATCGGTGATCTGGAATTAGATGAGACATTAACTTCCAGAGAGACGATCAATACACAGATGAGAGCAACACTTGACGTTGCGACAGATCCATGGGGAATCAAAGTAAACCGTGTGGAACTTAAGAACATCATTCCACCAGCAGCCATTCAGGATGCCATGGAGAAACAGATGAAAGCAGAACGTGAACGAAGAGAAGCGATTCTGATCGCAGAAGGTGAGAAGAAGTCCGCGATCTTACGTGCAGAAGGACAGAAAGAATCTATGGTCCTTCAGGCAGAGGGAGATAAGGAAGCAGCAATCCTTCGTGCGGAAGCGAAGAAAGAAGCAACGATCCGTGAAGCAGAAGGTCAGGCAGAAGCGATCCGTGCGATCCAGAAAGCGAATGCACAGGGTATTGAATCAATCAAGGCAGCCAAAGCTGACGATGCAGTCATCCAGTTAAAGAGCTTAGAAGCATTTGCTAAAGCAGCTGACGGAAAAGCTACAAAGATCATTATCCCATCTGAGATTCAGGGGATGGCAGGTCTTGTAAAATCAATTACAGAAGTTGCCAAAGACGATGAGAAGAATATTGCAGATCTGATCGAAGAGCAGGTACAAGACACTGTAAAAGAACAGTAAGATCAGAAAATGTTTATGGAAATATGACAACCCTTGGCGGTATGCCGGAGCACTGAAGAGGTGTTCCGGCTTTTGCCATGTTTGATATTGATGGGAGATAAAAGATGAAGACAATCGTTTGTTATGGAGATTCTAATACTTATGGCTATAATCCGGAAAATGGATTCCGTTATGAATATGAAGAACGATGGACAACCATTTTGCAAAAGGAACTGAAAGATTCTGCGATCGTGATTCCAGAAGGATTAAACGGCAGAACAACAAGTTTTGAAGATGAGTTAAGACCAGGAAGAAATGGTGCAACATATTTAGATCCATGTTTACACAGCCACGGACCGATCGATCTGGTAGTGTTAATGCTTGGAACGAATGACCTTAAGATCCGTTTTCAGGCAACACCAACAGATATCGGAAAAGGGATCGACCGTCTGATCAAGATGATCAAATCGATCACTCCACAGAAGAGACAAGATGGACAATCCGCAAAGATCCTTTTAATGGCACCACCGCATCTGGGGGATGATCTGACAGAGATTCCAAGTGGAGAAGAGATGGGATTTGAAAGAGGGATCAGTTATTCCAAGAGATTGGCACCGATTTATGAAGACTGGGCAAAGTTTCATAACATTGAATTTCTGGATGCAGCAAAATATGCAAAAGCTTCCGAAATCGATGCCTGCCACCTGACAAGAGAAAGTCATAGGAAATTAGGTGAAATGGTTGCGAAAAAATGCAAGGAAATCCTTGAAATATAAGGGTTTCGGGTTGTTTTCAAAGATGCATTCCTATATAATAACAACTATATGATGTCTGCCAGGGATCAAAGGGCAGAGACATCCAAGATACAACAAAATGGAGGAACAAAAGATGGACGCAAAGACAAGCTTAAAGGGAAGAAGTTTCTTAACATTAAAAGACTTTACACCAGAAGAAATTGGTTATTTTTTAGATTTAGCAGCAAAATTAAAAGCAGATAAGAAAAAAGGGATCACAGGAAACAGTCTAAAAGGGAAAAATATTGCTCTTTTATTTGAAAAACCAAGTACAAGAACAAGATGTTCATTTACGATCGGATGTGTTGATGAGGGTGCACACCCAGAATATCTAGGAAAAGATGATATTCAGTTAGGACACAAAGAATCTGTAGAAGATACAGCAAGAGTTCTTGGAAGAATGTTTGACGGGATCGAATTTCGCGGATTCTTACATGAGAACGTAGAGAAATTAGCAAAATACAGTGGAGTTCCAGTATGGAATGGTTTAACAGATGATTACCATCCAACACAGATCTTAGCGGACTTTTTAACATTAAGAGAACAGTTTGGAGAGATCAAAGGATTAAACTTCGTATTCGCTGGAGACGGAAGAAATAACATGAGCAACTCTTTAATGATCGGATGCAGTAAGATGGGATTGAATTTCACATGCTTAGCACCAAAGAGTTTATGGCCAAATGAAGAACTGGTAAAACAGTGCGAAGAGTATGCGAAAGAATCTGGAGCTAAGATCCGTTTTACAGAAGATGTGAAAGAAGCTGTGGAAGGTGCAGACTGCATTTACACAGACGTATGGGCATCTATGGGTGAAGAAGACAAGGCAGCAGAAAGAATTGCTTTATTAAGACCATATCAGGTAAATAAAGAAATGTTAGAGATGACAGGAAAAGATACTACAGTTGTTATGCATTGCCTGCCAGCAGTTAAAGGACATGAGATCACAGAAGATGTTTTTGAACATTATGCAGATGTGATTTTTGATGAAGCAGAAAATCGTATGCACACGATCAAAGCTGTTATGGTAGCGACTTTAGGAGAATATTAGGAGATAGGATATTCAATGAAAAGTAAGATTCTCAAGGAATTAAAGAATGCAGATGATTATATATCAGGACAGCAGCTTTGTGAGCGGTTGGGAGTTTCAAGGACTGCTGTCTGGAAGCATATCAAAGCATTAAGAGCAGAAGGTTACGAGATTGATTCTGTGACAAATAAAGGCTATAAACTTATGATGGAACCAGATCTTTTGACAAAAGAAGAAGTAGCATCCTGCCTTCATACCAAATGGCTTGGAAAAGATCTTCATTGTTATGAGACAATGGATTCTACAAATCTTGAGATCCGCCGTCTGGCAGAAGCAGGTGCCGGTCACGGAACCGTTGCGATCACAGAAGAACAGACGATGGGAAAAGGAAGAAGAGGACGAAGCTGGTTGGCAGAAGCTGGAACAGGGATCGCGATGAGCTTTCTTCTAAAACCTCAGATTGAAGCTCAGAATTCTTCTATGCTTACGTTAGTTACTGCATTAGCGGTAAATGAAGCAATCTGTGAGACAACAGGAATTCGGGCAAAGATCAAATGGCCAAACGATATCATTGTGAATGGAAAGAAGATTTGTGGAATCCTAACAGAGATGAGCCTTCAGATGGATGAGATCAATTACATTGTAGTGGGACTTGGTATCAATGTAAATATCGATCATTTTCCAGAAGATTTAAGTGATAAGGCAACTTCACTCCAGATCGAGGGAGGAAGAAAGATCAAGAGAGCTCCATTGGCAGCGAAAGTGTTAGAATGTTTTGAAAAATATTACGATATGTTTTTGAAGACAGAAGATCTTAGCATGTTGCAAGATGAATACAATAAACTTCTGGTACATACAGACCAGAAGATCAAGGTTGTCAGAGGTTCCAAAGAAGAGATATTCTTATCAAGAGGCATCAATCATCGTGGAGAATTACTGGTAGAGGATGAAGATGGAAAGGTATCAGAAGTTTCATCCGGAGAGGTATCAGTAAGAGGTATCTTGGGATACGTATAAGAGATTCCGAGAATATATACAAGAAACAAGGAGAAATACAAAAACATGTATCAGGATAAAGTTACATTATGCGGTTCCAATGCATATGAGAAGAAATATTACTTAAACCCTGATTTTTTCTGGATTACCAGAACAGATCAAACAGGAACTGCAGATTGCATGTGTACTATTTACAGCAGAAGTCGGCGGAGTCTTGACATTAGAGTTCGATGAAGAAGGCAAATTAAATTTTGTTACTCATGTGGAAGATAATGATTTCTTTTACGATGAGATCGGAAGTGAACTGATGATCAAGAAACTAAGACAGGAAAAACAGGATTTCTGGGAGTCCTTGGAACTATATTATAAAATATTCCTTTTGGGAGAAGATGAGGTATAAATTATGTTATTAGCACTCGATGTTGGGAATACCAATATAACGATCGGCGTATTCAAAAGAAAAGAGATTATAGAGGTATTTCGAATTACAACAAAGTTACCAAGAACATCCGATGAATTTGGAATTCTGATTTCAAGCCTATTAAAGGAAAAAGGATTGGATGAAGGTGAAGTGAAGGCAGCGATCATAGGATCCGTTGTGCCAAATATCATGCATTCACTGAGTAGTGGTTTGATCAAATATTTTGATGTAAAACCGATCATTGTAGGACCTGGGATCAAGACAGGGATCAATCTTGGAAGATTTAATCCAAGAGAAGTTGGAGCAGACAGGATCGTGGATCTGGTTGCAGGATATGAAATATATGGCGGACCAGCACTCGTCATTGACTATGGAACTGCAACAACATACGATATTGTCACAGAGAATGGCGTATTCTTAGCAGGTGTGATCGCACCGGGAATTCGCACTTCAGCAAATGTACTATATAGAGATGCAGCACGTCTGCCAGAGATTGAAATCTTAAAACCAAAGACGATCCTTGCAAACAGCACGATTGACAGTATGCAGGCAGGTTTGTACTATGGAGTTGTTGGTGAGACAAAATATATGGTACAGAAGATGAAAGAAGAGACAGGCTTTGATAACATGAAAGTTATCGCAACCGGAGGCCTTGGAAATATGATCGCACAGACGGTTGATGAGATCGACTATTACGATCCAACATTAACATTGAAGGGATTACAGATCATTTATGAGAAGCAATAAATTAAAACCTCTGGTTATTGGAGATATTACAATTGAACACCCGTTAGCACTTGCACCGATGGCAGGAGTTACAGATCTACCATATCGTTTGTTATGTAAAGAACAGGGTGCTGGAATGATGTGCACTGAGATGGTAAGTGCCAAAGGATTATACTATGGGAACCGTAAATCTGAGCCATTGATGGCAACAGATCCGAAGGAAATTCCAGTAGCGATCCAGATTTTTGGATCCGATCCAGAGATCATGGGTCAGATGGCAGCGAAAGTCAATGATGGGCGGTTTCAGATGATCGATATCAACATGGGATGTCCGGTTCCAAAGATCGTGAATAACGGTGATGGATCCGCATTGATGAAGAATCCGGAATTAGCAGGGAAAGTGATCAAAGCAGTTGTAGATGCTGTGGATATCCCGGTTACAGTTAAGATCCGAAAGGGATTTAACGATGAATTGATCAATGCACCAGAGATGGCACAGGTTGCACAGGAGAATGGAGCAGCAGCGATCGCAGTTCATGGAAGAACAAGAGAACAGTACTATTCAGGAACAGCAGACTGGTCGATCATTCGCAAGGTAAAAGAAGCTGTTGATATTCCAGTAATTGGAAATGGTGATATCACATGTGCAAAAGATGTATTACGAATGCAGGAAGAGACAGGCTGTGACGGATTTATGATCGGAAGAAGAGCCAAAGGGAATCCATGGATCTTCAAAGAAATCTTACATTTCTTTGAGACAGGAGAAGAAATGCCAAGACCATCCTTAGAAGAAGTTGTCGCCATGATGTTGAGACATGGACAGATGATGATCGATTTTAAAGGAGAATACATCGGAGTCCGTGAGATGCGGAAACATGTCGCATGGTATACATTCGGTTTTCCAGGGGCAGCAAAACTTCGCGAGAAGGTAAATCATACAGAGACATACGAAGACTTAGAAGAATTACTGCAAAATTATCTCAAAGCCACGAATGGCAGGGATTAGGAATTGACAAAAGAAACTTAGGTAAGATATAATTAATCAGTTAACATTTAGAACGAAAGGAATAGTGTTATGGCAGAGGCAAAGAAGAATATATTAACCCCAGACGGTTTAAAAGCATTAGAAGATGAATTACAAGAATTAAAAGTCGTAAGACGTAAAGAGATCGCACAGAAGATCAAAGAAGCAAGAGAACAGGGTGACTTATCAGAGAACGCGGAATATGATGCAGCCAAAGATGAACAGCGTGACATGGAAGCACGTATCGAAGAGATCGAAAAGATCTTAAAGAACGCCGTTGTTATCGATGAGAAGTTTGAAAAAGGTGTCATCAGTCTTGGATGTCACGTATTATTAGAAGACATCACTCTTGGAAAAGAAGTAACATACCATATCGTAGGTTCTACAGAAGCAGATATCCTTCAGAACAAGATTTCCAATGAAGCACCAATCGGTAGAGCTTTACTTGGAAAGAAGATCGGAGATGTCGTATCCGTAGAAGGAATCAATCAGGTAAACGACTTCAGAGTCATTGATGTACAGAGAAAGTAAGAGGAAGTAAGAAAAGTGGCACAGCAGAATAAAGATACAAACGAACTGATCAAAGTAAGAAGACAGAAACTGGCTGACTTACAGGCAGCTGGGAAGAATCCGTTCGAGATCATGAAATATGATGTAACACATCATTCAAAAGAAATCAAAGATAATTTTGAAGAATTAGAAGGAAAAGAAGTAGCAGTTGCAGGACGTTTAATGTTCAAACGTGTGATGGGTAAAGCATCTTTCTGTAACGTACAGGACCTTCAGGGTGGAATTCAGGCATATGTAGCAAGAGATGAGATCGGTGTAGAATCTTATCAGGATTTCAAGAAGATGGATATTGGAGATATCGTAGGTATCAAAGGTAAAGTCTTTGCTACGAAGACAGGAGAGAAATCTATCCATGCAGAAGAAGTGATTTTATTATCTAAGAGTTTAAAACCACTTCCAGAGAAATTCCACGGATTAACAGATACAGATACAAGATATCGTCAGAGATATGTTGACCTGATCATGAACGAAGAATCCAAAGAAGTATTCATCAAACGTTCTAAAATCATCAGTAAGATCCGTTCTTATCTAGATGGACAGGGATTCATGGAAGTAGAAACTCCGATGTTAGTATCCAATGCAGGTGGAGCATCAGCAAGACCATTTGAAACACACTACAATGCATTAAGTGAAGATGTAAAATTACGTATTTCCCTAGAGTTATACTTAAAGAGACTGATCGTTGGTGGACTTGAGAAAGTTTACGAGATCGGACGTGTATTCCGTAACGAAGGTGTTGACACACGTCATAACCCAGAGTTTACATTAATGGAATTATATCAGGCATACACAGACTATCACGGAATGATGGATCTGACAGAGAACTTATATCGTTACCTTGCAGAAGAAGTATGCGGTGGAACAAAGATTCAGTATAAAGATTTCGAGATCGATCTTGGAAAACCTTTTGAGAGAATCACAATGGTAGATGCAGTTAAGAAATACTCTGGAGTAGACTTTAAAGAGATTAAGACTTTAGAAGAAGCAAGAGCAGCTGCTGAAGAACACCATGTAGAATACGAAGAACGCCACAAACGTGGAGATATCTTAAACTTATTCTTCGAAGAATTCGTAGAAGACAAACTGATCCAGCCAACATTCGTTATGGATCACCCAGTAGAAATCTCTCCATTAACAAAGAGAAAACCAGAAGATCCAGATTATGTAGAACGTTTTGAGTTCTTTATGAATGGATGGGAGATGGCAAATGCATACTCTGAGTTAAATGATCCGATCGATCAGAGAGAACGTTTCAAAGCACAGGAAGAACTTCTTGCACAGGGTGACGAAGAAGCCAACACAACAGATGAAGACTTCTTAAATGCATTAGAGATCGGTATGCCACCTACAGGTGGTATCGGATTCGGTATCGACAGAATGGTAATGTTATTAACAAATTCTACAGCGATCAGAGATGTATTATTATTCCCTACAATGAAGTCCTTAGATGGTGTAAATAAGAAAAATGATGTAAATAATACAGCTTCTGAAGCACCTGAAAAAAATGTAAAAACTGAGTCTGAAAAGATTGATTTTTCTAAGGTAAAGGTAGAGCCTTTATTTGAGGAATTTGTTGATTTTGATACATTCAGCAAGTCAGATTTCCGTGCAGTAAAGGTTAAAGAGTGTGTTGCAGTACCGAAGTCAAAGAAACTGTTACAGTTTACTCTTGATGACGGAACAGGCACAGACAGAACCATTTTAAGCGGTATTCATAGCTTTTATGAGCCGGAAGAACTGGTTGGAAAGACTCTTATTGCTATCACAAATCTTCCACCGAGAGCTATGATGGGCATTGACTCTTGCGGTATGCTCCTCAGTGCTATTCATGAAGAAGAAGGCGAAGAAAAGCTTCATCTTCTGATGGTTGATGACCACATTCCGGCAGGTGCAAAGCTCTATTAAGATGATGTAAAGATGTACCGTTTTACCAAATAGACGGGACGTACTTCATTTGATAAAAAACTGAAAAAACAGCGATTTACATCAAACTTACATCATTTGATGCAGAAATCGGTGCAAGCAAGAAAAAATCGCATAATTAGTGCAATGAGTGGGCAATTCCAATCGGAGTTGCCCATTTTTAAAACAAACAGAAATACAAATCGGAATTTGGAGGATGTGAATGAGCAGTATGAAGAAAACAAAAGAAGGAATTAATTTGAAAAAACTTCTTAGGCTGAAGAATACAGGCAGTATCTTTGTGATTGCGGGACTTTTGATAATTTTGGTAATAGCGTCGTACACATATATTCTGCAAAGTTCTTACACTAAGACCGCCCTTGAAACAGAAATCACACGTGACACAGCGAGTGCAGATGCAGTACACAAACTTGTGAATGGAAAAATCGGCAAAGAAGATTTTGATCAAATCAAAGATCAATCTGATGAAAAGAAGCAATTATATAAGGATATTTCTTCATATTTCAATGAAATCAGAACACTGAATTCTACTCGATATATTTACACCGCTACAAAAAATGAAGAAGGAAAACTCGTTTATGTGGTAGACGGTTTGGATCCGGATGCGGATGATGTAAGACACCCTGGAGATTATATTGAGGAAGAAATGGTTCCGTATATTGATAGGGCTATTTCTGGGGAGAATGTGTACTCTCAGGATATCATTGATACAACATGGGGTCCGATTTTTACGGCTTGCTATCCTGTAAGCGCAAATCATGATGGGACAAGAGAAATCATTGGCGCATTTTGCATTGAAATGGATATGCAATCAGCTTATGGAATGGTTGAAAAGACGAATCGTATTTCCATCATCTGCGGTTTAGTCGCAGGAGCTGTATTGCTTTTAATTTGTCTATATACCTATAATGTTTACCAGAAAAGCAAGGCAGAAGAGCAAAAACAAAAACAATTATTAATGACCGCCGCTGAGGAAGCAAATGCTGCCAACAAAGCAAAATCTGCGTTTTTGCTTAGTATCAGCCATGACATCAGAACGCCGATGAATGCCATTATTGGATTTACAAACATTGCGCTTCACCAGAACACGGTTTCAGATATTCATGCCAGCTTGGAGAAAGTTCAACAAAGTTCGAATCATCTTCTCTCTTTGTTGAATGACGTTCTGGATTTTACTCGCATTGAAAGTGGAAAAGTTACTATTTCGCCCGAGCCAGTGGACATTACTCAATTAACAGATAACGTTCAGGCGATTATGAATGGACTTCTTTATAATCGAGATCTTAAGTTTGAAGTACATCGAGAAAGCCCAAAGAACCCCTATGTCCTTGCGGATGTTGTGCGTATCCGAGAAGTTTTGGTGAATCTTCTTGGCAATGCTGTGAAATTCACAAAGGACGGCGGAAAGATTACTTTGGATATCAGCAGTTACCCAGGAGCGGATGAGAAACATATCATAACTCGTTATGTTGTTCGAGATAACGGTATTGGCATGAGCGAAGAGTTCCAGAAAAAATTATTCGATCCGTTTTCACAAGAAGATGATGCTAATGCCAGAACTCAATATAAGGGAACCGGTCTTGGTATGGCCATCACAAAAAAATATGTGGATATGATGGGCGGTTCGATTGCTGTTGAGAGCAAAAAAGGTGTAGGTTCTACATTCACAGTGGAGATCCCACTGGAGTTGCCAGAACAGGTTATTCAATCAGAACAAAAACAACATCTGCATAGAGATTTGACGGGTATTCATGTTCTTATGGCTGAGGATAATGATCTAAATGCTGAACTTGCTACGATAATGCTGGAAGATGCTGGTATGACCGTAACACGCGCATCAGACGGAAAAGAAGTTGTGAATTTGTTTAAAAATCATCCACGAGGCACATACGATCTTATTTTGATGGATATTATGATGCCAAACATGGATGGACACCAAGCAGCAAAAGCCATTCGAGCCTTGGGTATAGAGCGGTCCGATGCAGTTACGATTCCAATTATAGCTTTGTCTGCAAATGCTTTTATAGATGATATTCAGGAATCCCTGAATTCAGGCATGAATGACCATATTTCCAAGCCGATTAACATGGAGGAATTAATCGATACTATCACTAAATACATTAAACACGATTAGGAAAACAAAGAAGTTAATTCTGATGAAAAGTTTGCACTGGTCTTGCACTGACTTTTCTATTTCGATGTGATATTATTATAATCGCCAGAAAAGCAATGAGGGTCTACGGAGTTTTCCGTAGGCTCCTTTTTTTCTTGGCCGGATGCGTCTTTCATCCTTTCACGCATCCGTACATACGAAAGGAGGATTTTTTTGTGAAAATCTTAGAAAACAATAACAAATCAAACAACCTAGAAGAAAACTTAATTTTGGTTGAAACTATTCCGATAAAAGAATATACTTATAATAGACTTGTTGTATCGTTTGGAGGGAAAAATTATGGATTATATAACAACGATCGAAATGTCAAAAAATATGGGGGAATTTCATCTAGAAGAATTTCTCTTTTATGTAGCCAGGGAAGAGTGCCTGGAGCAGAGAAAAAAGGGAAAAGACTTGGCTAATACCCAAAAAGATGCGGTAAAGCCAACAGATCCTCGAAAGAAAAATAGATGACGTATTGGAGGTTATAATGCTTATGTGAAGACCAGAACATTGGTATATTTTAAGGATAAAATTTGTGAAATAAAGAATAAGCTTGTGAAGGCTATTTTTTATTATATAACAGTAATTATGCTGGTATTGGATCCAATATATTTGTGTTTACTCAGTGGAGCATTTGGTGGTGGAGATGTAAACGGAATCCTTTATTTAATGCCACAGGCATGGATATGGACGATTTTCGCCTTCATATTACTTTTTAACATATGGATTCTATTAAAAAAGGTAAATCCAACGTATACTGCGTCATTTAAGGAAAGATGAAACAAAAGGAGAAAATATGGAATCAGATATAATTAAAATCAGCCACTTGAATAAAAGCTTTGGCGAAGTAAAAGCGGTAAATGATTTGAGCTTTCGTGTGAAAAAAGGAGAATTGTTTGCTTTTCTTGGAGTAAACGGTGCAGGGAAAAGTACAACCATTTCTATTCTTTGTGGACTGCTGAAAAAAGACAGTGGAACGGTTCAGGTAAACGGAATAGAAATTGACAAAGCCGGCGCACAGACAAAAAGGATGCTTGGTGTTGTATTTCAGGATAGCGTACTTGATAAACCACTTACGGTGAAAGAGAACCTAATGAGCAGAGCTGCTTTGTACGGCATTACAGGAAATGCCTTTGATAAGAGATTACAGGAGCTGGTCGAGATTCTGGATTTTGACGAGTTTTTAAACAGACCTGTAGGTAAGCTGTCGGGAGGTCAGAGAAGAAGAATTGATATTGCCCGTGCATTATTGCACAGACCGGAAATTTTGATTCTTGACGAACCTACTACAGGACTTGATCCGCAGACAAGGCAATTAATCTGGAATGTTATCGAGAAGCTTCAGAAAACAGAAAATATGACAGTATTTTTGACTACACATTATATGGAAGAGGCTGCCAATGCTGGTTATGTTGTGATTCTTGACAAAGGAAGTGTTGCAGCAGAAGGTACACCGTTTGAACTTAAGAATGATTATGTACAGGATATAGTGTCTGTTTATGGTGTTTCCGAAGATGAAATAAAGTCATTGAACAGAGAATATAAAAAAATACGTGACGGATATCAGATAAAAGTAAGAAATACGAAGGAAGCTACGAAGCTTATTGTAGAGCATCAGGACCTATTCATGGATTATGAAGTAGTAAAAGGCGGAATGGATGATGTATTTCTTGCAGTCACAGGGAAAAAGCTAGGAGGTGAGCATTGATGAGAACAGTATTGGCATTAATGAACAGGAACAGGAAACTGTTTTTTAAAGATAAAGGTATGTTGTTTACATCAATGATCACACCAGTTATTCTGATTGTTCTGTATGCTACGTTTCTTGCAAAGGTTTTCAGAGATTCTTTTACAGCAGCGATTCCGGATATGATCACGATTTCGGATAAGCTCATTAATGGAACCGTGGCAGCACAACTGACAGCATCACTTATGGCAGTGAGCTGTATCACTGTAACATTTTGTGTGAATCTGACTATGGTGCAGGACAAGGCAAATGGAACCTGGAAGGATTTTAATGTTTCGCCTGTCAGCAAGGGAAAAATATATTTGGGATATTTTCTGTCAACAGTAGCTAATTCATTGATGGTCAATGGACTTGCGTTTGTATTATGTCTGGGATATCTGCTTAAAATGGGATGGTATATGAATGCAGCAGATGTATTATGGGTTTTATTTGATATGATATTGCTCGTCCTGTTTGGAAGTACGCTTTCAAGTATCATTAGCTTTCCGTTGACAACACAGGGACAGCTTTCGGCTGTGGGTACAATTGTCAGCGCAGGATATGGTTTTATATGTGGTGCTTATATGCCGATTTCAAATTTTGGTTCAGGTCTTCAGAAGGCACTGTCTTATCTTCCGAGTACATATGCCACTTCATTGATTAAGAATCATATGCTTCACGGAGTATTCAGGGAGATGGAGAGAAAACATTATTCTGGTGAAATGGTTGATGTAATAAAAGAACTCTTGATTGCAATCCGGTATTTCATGGAAATGTGGTAAGTGTAAATCAGATGATTGGCATTATGATGGGAAGTGTAGCTGTATTTGGAATTATTTATTATATTGTTACCTTGCTGTCAAAGGGGGAAGGGGGACGATAACTGTTACAAGAACTCCGATTTGGTTGCATTACAGTGGATTCATGGAAATAGTGTCACCGGACAGGTAACTATAATAAAGTAACCAAACGGTAACTTTGTAACAGATTCAAATTAGGAGATAGATATGGAAAGTAAAGAAAAGAACACAAAGGAAAAAATATTGGAAGAAGCCCTGAAGTTATTTGCACAGAGTGGATATATGGGAACATCCATGAATGATATTGCTTCAAAACTTGGAGTGACCAAGGCTGCATTGTATAAGCATTATAAAAGCAAGCAGGAGATATTAGACAGTATTATTGAAAAAATGAAGGAATTGGATATTGAGAGAGCAAAGCAGTATGAAATGCCGGAGGGTGATCTGGAAAAGGTTACAGCCGAGTATAAAGAAATGGCATTTGATAAGATCAAGCAGTTCACAAAGGTGCAGTTTCTTCATTGGACAGAGGAAGAGTTTTCAAGCTGTTTTCGTAAGATGTTGACATTGGAACAGTACAGGGAACCACAGATGGCACAGCTATATCAGAATTATCTTGCAAGCGGACCATTAACATATATGGAAGCTTTGTTTTCAGGAATGTTAGGCGATGCAGGAAAAGCCAGACAGACAGCACTTGATTTTTATGGACCTATTTTTTTGCTTTACAGCATATATGATGGAGCAGAAGACAAGAGCCATGTGATAAAACTACTGGAAGAGCATATGGATCATTTCTTACAGGAAATGCAGACGAGTTGAAGGATAAAGCAATAAGACAAGATTGTCAGATAAGGATAAAGCGAGTATACCGATTATTGCAATGACAGCAAATGCATTTGAAGAAGATAAGCGAAAGGCTATTGCGGCCGGAATGAATGGTCATATAGCAAAGCCAATCCAGGTTGATAAATTATTGTCGATATTATCAGAAGTAATAAGGAGACAGTGTTATATCGGCTAAAAAATGGTACTATGGGTAAAACTGATGATGCTTTTACCGATAATGTGATATACTAGTTAGTAGATTAGTATGTTTTGAATTTGGGTTATGGTTTGTGATGGAGGATTGTAGATGAAATACCTTTTAGTTGCTGAAACAGCAAATCACTTCCGTTGCATTGACATGATTATTGATGATGCAAAAGTAGCTTTGACGGAGAAGTTCATCAAAGAACTTCACTTGGTTTTGAAGAATGGCACCAGCGATTCCAGAAAAAGACCTTTGAGGATATTCTGGACTTCCATGTGAAGTTTGAGCGGATTCATCCATTTCAAGATGGAAACGTCGTGTGGGCAGATTGATCATGTTTAAGGAGTGCCTGAAATACAATATTGTTCCGTTCATCATTGAGGACAATTTGAAGATGTTCTATTATCGTGGATTGAAGGAATGGGACAACGAAAAAGGATATCTGACAGATACCTGTCTGACAGCACAAGATAAATATAAAGCATATTTGGATTATTTTAGGATTACGTATTAAAAGTAAAAGGGGATAGTGCGATATGACAAGTTGGAAAAATGTGATGTGGTATGCAGTTGATTTGTAATCCATTTTTACACCTTTTACGGATGATATTATGCGAAAATAAACCACGGTATTTTGTGCAGATATTACATGTAAATATAGATGATGTTTGGGATGCAACATGATAGAAGGGTTATAAGAAAAATTTGTAGGAATATAAAGATATGGAATTAAGATTATTACGCTATTTTTTAACAGTAGCAAAAGAACAGAGCTTTACAAAAGCAGCAGAACAATTGCATATTACCCAGCCAACGCTATCCA
>ENA-OQDL01000680-OQDL01000680.1-human-gut-metagenome-genome-assembly--contig:-NODE-680-length-20751-cov-3.432603_pt1 | contig 20751 bp, 19 predicted proteins | sample MGYA00242782_ERZ504609 | MGnify/ENA primary metagenome ERZ504609 (study PRJEB26092, sample SAMD00036320) | human gut metagenome | host: Homo sapiens | study: EMG produced TPA metagenomics assembly of... | reverse complement strand
AGTTCGTGAAGGGTATGGAGCAGATCGCCCAGGAGGGTGCCATCCAGATCTTCCGCGAAGTCGGCGGCGGCATGGAGGAGGTCGTGGTTGGCGTGGTCGGCGTGCTGCAGCTGGAAGTGCTGGAGTAAAGTTAGAAAAAGCTAACAGAACTATAGCAATGATTTTTTCTCTTGCAATAATTTATGCCAATGCCTGGGCAAGTGCTTTCTGAATTGCTCCAAGGATTCCCTCTGAGGAATAAGTGGCACCGCTTGCAGCATCAATTCCGTCTGCTGACTGATTTCCCATAATCTGAGGATAAATAGTTTCCCATGCATAATCAAAGTACTCAGGTGAATCACTGTTACTCTGTTCAATAGATGCAATCTGACCGCCCTGAATCGTTACGGTTACATTTACTCTTCCACTGTATCCGTAGCTTGAGCCTGTATAAGTTCCGTCAATATATGGTCCTGTAGGTTCCGGCGTAGGCTCCGGAGTCTCTTCCGGTGTTGGTGTGGGAGCCGGTGTTTCCTCTGGTGTTGGAGTAACTTCCGGAGTCGGAGTTTCTTCCGGTGTCGGGGTTGGGGTTGCCTCAGGAGTTGGCGTAACTGTTACTTCTGGTGTTGGAGTTGGTGTCACTTTTGTGGTATCTTTTTCTGCCTGTTTCAGAATATCTTTCATTGCGTTTATGATACCCTTTGAAGAGTAGGTTGCACCACTGACAGTATCAATGCCATCGACAGACTGATTCTGAATGATCTCATTTTCCAGGATATCCCCATGCTTTCTTAAAGAACATAGGCGTATCTGTATGCTCTGCTTCCAGAGACTTGATCATACCTTTTTTAATCTTAGCTGTCAACGTAATTGTCCCACTGTATCCTTTACCGGTTCCTGTATAGGTTCCGTCTTTGTAAATCTGTTCGTTTCCCGGCTTCGGTGTTGGAGAAGGTTTCTTTGTAGGTTTCGGTGTTGGAGTTGGCGTAACAACTGCCTGATTTCCTGATGGAATTGCCTGTGACAATGCATTCTGAACCGCAGTAATAATTCCGTTTGAAGAATAAGTGGCACCACTGACTGCATCTACGTTCGGAGACTGGCTTGCAAGAATTTTGCTGATCACACCCTGTGCATTTGCAAAATAGGAGGCTGTTTCATTTGATGCATCTACAATATTGATAGCTGCAATTTTATGGTCAGTGACAGTTACCTGAACAGTGATCGTTCCTCCGAAACCGGTTCCGGAGCCTGTATAGGTACCATCTGCATATCCACCGGCAGGAACTTCTGTAGTTGGTGTGACTGTGCTTCCTGCACCACCCCCTGCTGTACCTCCATTTGCAGAGGAACCTGTAGATGAATTTTTCTTTGTTCCTGTTTTAATCTTACTTGTTTTTTTGTCTTTTTTGATGTTTTTGAAATTGAGGTTCCATTGGTTTCAGAAGAGTCTTCTGAATCAAAATCCTTACCTGCAGTTCCTTGTGAAATCAGTTCTTTAATCTCATCAGTAGACATAACATTATTATCGGAAACCGATGTAGTCTCCACAGGACTTTTATCTGCCTGATAACAGGTTACACAGACTGCTGCAAAAACTGCTGCCGCAGGAATAAGCTTTAACCATGGACGGAAACTGTCCTGTTTGGGTTTCATTTCTGGAGTCTTATTATTTTTCTGCTCATTATTTTTGTCCATAAATTCCTCCTTCTTCAATAGTTTGTTTCAGGTAATCATATTCAAGTGATTACTGTAATAACTGTATAAAGTTTTACAGCTGAAAAGAAATCCTGCCCTTTCTGTGGGATACAGGATTTCTTTTCTTTTGTCTGCGAATCCGACTGCAAATATCAGCCTGACTTCAGTCCGGTCAGATTATTTTACAGTTACTTTAACTGTTTTGGTTACGCCATTGCATGTTACTGTAATCTTGGCAGTACCTTTTTTGATACCTTTAATTGTACCCTTGGATGATACTGTAGCAATTTTCTTGTTGTTGGATTTGTATGTAACTTTTCCTGACGGAGCTGCTTTTGCTGTAATCTTAGTTGTTTTGCCGACTTTTACAGATACAGATGTTTTGCTCAGTGTAAGAGTTGGATTTTTAACTGTTACTTTGCAGGTTACCTTTACATCTCCGCATTTAGCAGTGATGACTGCACTACCTTTTGCTTTTGCAGTAACTTTACCGGTTGTTTTGTTTACGGCTGCAACTTTTGGGTTGCTGGAAGTAAATGTAACTTTTGGTGCATCTGCTCCTGTTACAGTTGCCTTCAGTGTAGTTGTTTTTCCTTTGTAAACAGTGGCTGTTTTCTTGTTGAGAGTTACTGTTACCTTCGTATCTGCTTTAACAAGAGCCTCTACTGCTGCGTTCAGATGAGTTGTAGCTTCATCAACCTCTGCCTGAGTTGGCTTTTCTTTTGCAAGAAGATCCTTTGCTTCCTGAAGCTCTAACTGCATTGCCTTCCAGGAAGCTGCTGTGTAATCTGCTTCTTTTAAGGCTTCTGCTTTTTCTACTGCTGCTTTTAATGCTGTTGTATCTGCTTCTCCTGCTTCCGGTTTTACGATGTTTGCATCTGTTGCATTAACTTCAAATACAGTATCTGCATATCCCATTGCATATACGGTGATTTTCCATTTGCCGGTTCCATCTGTTCCTTTTGGAAGCTGGCAGCGGTAGGAATCTGTCAGACCAAGCTGGATTCCCATTGCCTTGTGCATCCAGTTATCTGCTGCAAATTTTGTTCCGTAAGATGCCAGAACTTTATTACCATTTCCGTAGTAATCCCATTTTACAGCATACATTTTAGCACCAAGAGCACCATATCCGTCACCTGTAATATCTACTCTTAAGAATTCGCCGTAACTTCCACTTGCTTCTTTTACTGTTGCGGTAACATTGGATGCAGTCTGGAGTGCCTGATCTTTAAGTCCGGAACCTGTACCGTTTGTTCTTGCCTTAAATGTGAATGTTCCATCGGAACCTTTTACAGCTTCTTTTAAGCCGTTTGTTTCAGCGGTAACATCAGCAACTGCACTATAGGACTGTAAATTATTTTCTCCAAATCCTCCGGCAACTGTGCTTCCGTCTTCCACAACCTTGAACTGGGATTTGAAGGCTTCATAATCTTCTGCCTTTACTGCGACAGGCACATATTTCAGACCTACAACGCTGTAATGGTCGAATTCTGCAACGCTTCCGTCAGCTTTTGTGATCTGTCCTCGCTCAGGCTGATTCAGTTTTACAGTTGTTCCGTCCGTAAGAACTGCATCATTAGCTGAGGTCCAGTAGGAAATCTCATAAGAACCGCCGTTTTTGTCATACATGATTGCTTCACACTGGTAGCTTCCTCTGTGCAGGCCATGGTTTACAGTAGCTCTGGTTACTGTGTCGAAACCGCCTTTGTCAAGTTCATCATGGCTGTCTTTTGTTCCATTGGAAGCTGTGTTTGCAGCATTATAAACTCCCTCAGATGCCCAGTACTGTGCCCATGTCAGACCTGCATAGACATATTTGTAGCCTGTTTCTGCTGTTGCAGCGAATTCATCTTCTGCTGCTGCCTGATCGTCAACAAAAGGTGTTTCCTCATCGCCTGCAAAAGCATCAGCGGTGTCATCTGCTGCATCAAACCCATCTGTCTGTGCCTCAGTCTCCACAGCAGCATCAGATGTAAAATCCGCAGCCATAACCGGTAATCCTGAAACCATCATTGCTGCACTTAAAATTGCAGGAGCTGCCATTTTGATTAAATTTCCCTTGCGCATACCTTTAAATCCTCCTGAATATGAGTTAATAAATATATTTCCAAACTGTCCGGAAAACTGAAATTTTTGACAGTTCAGAGATCTTTATATAAGATAAACCTATTCACCGATGGAATAAGTATCTTTCAGTAATTGAAATCTTTCTTTCATGCCTTCCGTCATCCAGACATGATCAGAATCATCTACGAACAGACCGTCTGCATTGTATTTCTTCAAAAGTTCTTCTGCCTTTTCTTTTCCCAGTACAAAGCATGCAGTGGAAAGTCCGTCTGCGTTCAGGCCGTCATCACACACAACCGTCACAGATGTGAGACCGCTTCTTGCAGGATATCCTGTAGCAGGATCCAGTATATGATGATATCGAACACCATCTTCTATAAAGTATTTTTCGTAATCTCCGGAAGTAGATAAAAATTCAGTACCATTCAGAGTAACTACTCCCAGGTAATCACCTTCTGTATCCCGCGGATCAGTGACAGCTACCTGCCAGGCAGAGCCGTCGGGTTTGCTTCCATAGCTCATAACACTGCTGCCGCCCAGATTCAGGATCATGCCTGATACATTTTTATCTGCATCAAGAATCTTCTGTGCTGCATCACAGCCAATTCCCTTACCTGCAGCCCCCAGATCAAGAGTTACTCCTTCCGGCATGGTAACTTTATTTCCATCCAGAGTCACCTTGTCATATCCTACATTTTCAAGCAAGGAATTTAATTCATCATCTGAAGGAATGTGCGGATCCTCTCCGTCAATGTCCCACAGGCGGATCACTCTTCCCATAGTAGGATCCATGGCTCCGCCAGAAGCTTTCGACAAATCCAGTACCTGTTTTAAACAGGTGGCAGTTTCATCAGATACCGTTGTTGTATTTCCGGCATTTTGATTGATCTGATATATCTGAGAACTTTCTTTTGTCCAGGAGATCCAGTTTTCTTCCACATCTTTTAATGCAGAGATTACGTCTGCTGTGATGTCCTCACCTGTTGTGTAAAGAGTCTCTGATACTACGGTGTCCATAGCAAAGTCTGTTTTGGTGTATGTGTTTATTTCAGAGTTTCCCCATACAGTCCGGGATGCGCATAAAAGGGAGGTTGTAATAAAAAGTCCCAGTACAAAAGAGCGTCTGTTTGTCATATATTTTCTGATTCCTTATCCTCTTATTGTTGTTTCCAACTAACTCTATAGACTATATCACTGTACGGATAGTATGTCTACCAATATAGTTAGTTCTTACTAATCAAATTTTTTCAATAAGTTAGCAGTTGCTAATTTTTATCAATAACAGTGCCTGTATGAATATTTTTCCTTGGGCAGACTGCAGTGCAGGCGTGACAGCAGATGCATTCCCCTGAATGTGCAGTATCACCGTCAATATCCAGGTGTGCGGGGCATCTCTTCTTACAGAGAGTGCACTTTGGCGCACAGTTTGGACGATTTCGTTTGAAAAGTGCTCCCGGAATAATCGGCATGATTGCAAATACTGCTCCCATGGGACAGAGAAACTGGCAGAAGAAACGCTCCTGTGTACACATTCCGACAATGATCAGGATCAGCAGAACTGTTCCCACAATGTAGGTAGATTTCGGCAGTCTGCCTGTTGTAAGCATGGAGAATACATCCCATGGACTCATCCCCTGTAATTTAGAATAGAATCCTGTCATGCAGGAAAGAAGCAGGAACGCAAGGAGTACATATTTTACTTTCTGCAATCTGTGTACCCATTCCTCCGGATATCCATGTTTTTTCTTTTTTCCAAAGCATTTCGCACGGATAAACGCGGTAAGCTCATACAGAGCATCTCCCAGTGAGCCAAACGCACAGGCATAACCGCAGAAATGACGCCCGAACAGAATAGTAATGATCAACAGTAATGCCGTAATATCCAGAAAAGAGTTCCAGGTTACGCTCTGCTGTCCTCCGATCGCAAGAAAGATAGTTTTGATTCCTGCAAATGCTGTGGAAAAAAGGGAGGGCGCTGCTATAAAAAATATAAGCTGTATGGCGGTACGGATCAGCCGTACCTTTCGTTGTTTCTTTTTCATGCGTTTTCCGCCTTTGATAATGCATCATTTACTGCTTCTAAGATACCCGTAGAACTGAAAGTTGCTCCGGAAATGGTGTCAACATCTGTGCTCTGCTCGCTGATGATGCTGTTTATGACATTCTCGCCCTGTGACAGATAAGCACTGTCCTCACCCGGCGCACTGACTACACTGACTGCTGTAATAGTATCGTCTTCCAGAGTTACCTGGACTGTGATGGTTCCACCGTATCCGGTTCCTGAACCTTCAAAATTACCGTTCTTATATACGTTGTCAGAATCATCAGCTTCTTCAGAATCTGCCTGATCTGTATTTTCTTTATCCTCTGTGGAATCTTTTTCGGATTTATTATCAGCTTCTGAAGAGGCATCAGAAGAAGCATTACTTTCTGCTGCTGTTTTCTGTTCCTCATAAGTTTCCTTTAATGCTGTAAGGATCTGGTCCTGCTGTTTCTCCAGACTCTCTGTTTTTACAGTCAGGTCTGCAATATCCTGGGACTGTTCCTTATCTTTTACTGTTCCGTTATAGAAAAATACCGCCATGATGATCAGCAAAAGTGCGATCAGACGCAGATAAAAGTTTTGATTATTCACGTTGTTTCCTCTCCTTCATTTTATTTTTGCCGGATATGATATCGGTTTTAAATGAAGCAAAACTTAATCATAACTAACTTTAAAAGTGTATCATTTTCGTATATAAAAATCTATATATAGCAGTTTTCTGCTAATGCTGTTTTTTTCTCATTAAGATGACCCCGGAACAAAATCCGAGGTCATTTATTGTGTGAATTATTTACCTGTTATCGTTTATTTTACTTTTACTGTAAATACCTTCTTAACACCATTGCAGGTTACTGTGATTTTGGCAGTACCTTTTTTCTTTCCTTTTACAACGCCTTTGGAGCTTACTGTTGCAATCTTGCTGTTGCTTGACTTGTAAGTAACCTTTCCTGATGGGGTTGCCTTTGCGGAAATCTTTGTTGTTTTTCCAACTTTTACAGTTGCTGAAGATTTGGTAAGTTTCAGGATGGATTTCATTGGTACAGTGGGTACAGCGCCTCTTCTGCTTCACACACATGCGCTTATGTACATTACTTCATAACGCGTACATTATTTATATACATGCGTGTGTGAGATAGAAGAGACGCTGTACCCACTGTACCAACTGTACCCATAAACCTCACCTTTACGCCGCTCAAGTTCACCTTTACACGGCCCAACCTCACCTTTGCTTATGTCACTTCACCTCTTCCAGATAAAGCACACGGCTCGAATAGTCGTTCTGCTTGTGATAGTCCACCTTATGGTTGTAGGGAATCTCCAGCCCGTTTGCCATGAGGTAGGCACCACTGAAACTCTTTCCTTCGTAGTTCAAGGGAACATTATCTATACGGTTCAGTTCATGCACCCGGTATTGCTTGTCGGCACAGAGCCCTGCCATCTTCACACGCGGCAGGTGCTGGTTACAGAAATGTTCCGTCTTCCACCAATAGAAGACTGCCTTGTCCTTCTCCGGAGCCACGTACATCAGAGAAGCCACACCTTGCTTGTCATAAGGAGAGAGCAGGCGGTAAATGTCTCCCAACTGTACTACGGGACGAATGGTCTTGTACTCGGCAATGGCATTCTTGCAAAGAGCCTTTTCTTCTTCCGTCATATTTTTGGGCTGGATTTCCATACCCAAACGACCACTCATGGCAACGTCTATCCGATATTTCAGAGGGATGGTGCGGAACGTCTGATGATTGGGGGCAGCACTGATATGCGATGCCATAGCGATGGCGGGGAAGAAATAGGAAGTTCCCCACTGCATATAGACACGTTGCAGGGCATCGGTATTGTCGCTTACCCAGAACTCGTCGAAGTAAGGCAGCACTCCGTAGTTGGCACGACCGCCGCCACTGGCACATGCCTGGATGGTAAGGTCGGGATATTTGGCACGGATGCGCTGGCAGATTTTCTCGAAGCCGCGGTGGAATTCGATGTACATGTGGCTCTGATTATCCTTCGTCAGATATTGCGAACCGTGGTTCTGGACAGACATATTGGCGTCCCACTTGATGTAATCTATTTCAGGATAAGAGGTCATCAGGTTGTCTACCACACCGAAAACGAAGTCCTGCACGGCAGGATTGGCAAGGTCAAGCACTACCTGCGTGCCGCCGCGTCCCAACACAACGTCACGTTCGGAAGCTTTAAGTACCCAGTCGGGATGCTTCTCGTAGAGTTCGCTGGTAGTGTTCGCCATCTCCGGCTCAATCCAGATGCCAAACTTGACGCCATGTTTCTTGGCATCACTCAGCAAGCCTTCAATGCCGTTCGGAAGCTTGTTCTTGTCCACCACCCAGTCGCCGAGTGATGAGCTGTCGTTCTTACGGGGATACTTGTCGCCAAACCAGCCATCGTCCATCACGAACAACTCGCCACCCATGGAGGCAATGTCCGCCATCATTTGGTCCATACCTTGCTGGTTGATGTCAAAGTACACGCCTTCCCAACTATTCAAAAGAATCTTGCGGGGGGTAGTGCCGTGCGCCAGTTTGTGCAGGCGTGCCCAGCGATGGAAGTTACGGCTGCCGCCACTCAAGCCTTCATTACTATAAGTCAGGGCAAGTTCGGGAGTGCGGAAAAGCTCGTCCTTCTTCAAGGAATAAGTAGAGTTCTCTTCGTTGATTCCGGCAAAGAAATGGTGGTATTCATCATCGTGCGTCTCAATGCGGAGCTTGTAGTTGCCGCTGTAACAGAGGGCTGCACCAATCACGTTGCCCGTGTTCTCCTGCGGACGACCGTCGAGGGAGAACATCACTTCGGCATGGTCAGTATGGGAATTGCGCACACCGTCCTTATTCTTGATAACCTTCATGCCCGGAGTGAGAGGTTCCTGCGTCAAGACCCCTTCATTGGCCCAGGAACCGGAGAGATGGGACAGCCATACATCGCCACGGCGGATGGGCAGATAGCCGGAAGCAAACTGATTGAGCACCACCGACTTCTTCTCCTGATGGGAGATTTCAGTCCAGGATTCTATCACGTCGGCATCCTGCCAGGCACGGTAACAGACGTTGACGAAGAAGGGATACACCTTATCCTTCAGTGCCACGACAGTCGTCACGACATTCCCTTCCTTTTCGGTAGTCACGTTCAATACTTCGAGCTGGAGGGTCATGTTACCGTCGGCATGCTTCACAGCGAGGGCCGTCTCCACGGGAGCATTCAATCCATATTCGGGATAGGCTGCATGGTTCGCTTCTGCCGCAGAGATATTCTGCAAGTCGGCTTCAGAAAGTCTGTTACCATAATACAAGTGTCTCAGTGTACCGCCTTCAGGAGCCGAAAGCACCAAAGAGGTTTTCGGAGTGGATACACATACGTTTTGAGCCAACAAACTGCCGGTCAGCAGCAGTACTCCAAAGAGGAAATTTGTTCGTTTCTTGAAATTCATGCTTTTCTGTTTAGATTCTATATTCATTTAGCTGTGCGCAAATGTAGGCGTTTCCCCGAAGATAAAATAGTATCATTTTTATCATATCCTTATACAAATTCTATTTCCGGCTGACAATTGTCCCCGTGGCTTGGTTGGCAGGCATCACCAGCATCTTCCGCAATCTTGGATATGCTCGGGGACGGCAGCGGCTGAAATAGACCACTTCGGCTATATCGTCGCCGGTCAGCGGGCGTATACCTTTATATACATTATCGGCCGCCTCCCGGTTACCACGGAAACGGACGACGGAGAAATTGGTTTCCACCAACCCCGGCTTGATATTCGTTACGCGTATCGGGGTATCCACCAGGTCGATGCGGAGTCCGTCGGAAAGGGCCTTGACGGCAGCCTTGCAGGCACAGTACACACTGCCTCCCGGATAAGCGTAATCTCCGGCAATGGACCCCATATTGATAACGTGACCACGGCCTCGCTCCACCATACCGGGAACCACGAGGCGGGTCATGGCAAGCAAGGCTTTCACGTTAGTGTCGATGACAATGTCCCATTCATCCAGGTTACCTTCATGTTCCTTGTCCACCCCAATGACGAGTCCGGCATTGTTCACCAGTATGTCTACCGCCTTCCATTCCTCCGGAAGGGATTCGAGGGCGGCATGGGCAGCCTGCCGGTCGCGGACATCGAAAGGAAGCAGATACACATCGGCTCCATATTTCTCCAACAATTCTTTCTTTACAGCATTCAGTTTCTCCACATTACGGCCATTGAGTATAAGCCGGTAACCGTTCATGGCAAATTTACGCGCGCAGCCTTCCCCTATTCCCGAGGAGGCTCCGGTGATGAGTACAATCTTCTTTTCCATCATGTTATTAAGTTTTAATATCAATACTGCCAACAAAGGTATTACTTATTATTTTAACTTCATAGGAATAATGAATTTTAGAGTAAGGCGAAAAATCCCGATAAATTATGTAACTTTGCACCCGCTTTTTGAAAGCCCGAGAAACTGTTTTGATTTTATTTCAGCTTTCTTCTGAGATTTGTTTAATTCGTTTGGATAAAGTAAAAGACGCTTATGCAAAAGTCCGATTGCATCATCGGTGTGGAGCACGTATCGAAATTCTTCGGAGACAAGGCCGTGCTGAATGATGTGAATTTGTCTGTCCGTAAGGGCGAGTTTGTAACAATACTGGGACCGTCCGGCTGCGGAAAGACAACTCTGTTGCGCCTCATTGCAGGCTTTCAGACAGCCTCGGAAGGAGTGATAACCATTGCCGGAAAGGACATCACACAGACACCGCCGCACAAGCGTCCGGTGAACACCGTGTTCCAGAAGTACGCTCTCTTCCCCCACCTCAACGTGTTCAACAACATTGCTTTCGGGTTGAAGCTGAAGAAGCTGCCCGGTGCCACCATCGAGAAGAAGGTAAAGCAAGCCCTGCGCATGGTGGGCATGACGGACTATGAGGACCGCGACGTAGACTCCCTCTCCGGCGGGCAGCAACAGCGCGTAGCCATTGCCCGAGCCATCGTCAACGAACCCGAAGTGCTGCTACTGGACGAACCCCTTGCCGCCCTGGACCTAAAAATGCGCAAGGACATGCAGATGGAGCTAAAGGAGATGCACCAGAAGCTGGGCATCACCTTCGTATATGTGACCCACGACCAGGAAGAGGCACTGACCTTGAGCGATACCATCGTCGTGATGAGCGAAGGACGCATCCAGCAAATAGGCGTGCCGACGGACATCTACAACGAACCCATCAACTCCTTCGTAGCAGACTTCATTGGTGAAAGCAACATCTTGAACGGAGTTATGATAAAGGATAAAGCCGTCACCTTCTGCGGACACGAATTTGAATGCGTGGACACGGGATTTGGCGAGCAGATGCAGGTAGACGTAGTGATTCGCCCCGAAGACATCTACATCTTCGATGTATCCGACGCCGCACAGCTGACGGGGACCGTAACCAGCTGCATCTTTAAAGGCGTACACTACGAAATGCTGGTGCAGACGCGCGAAGGCTACGAGCTGATGGTGCAGGACTACCATGCCTTCGAGGCAGGACGCGAAGTCGGCCTGCTGGTGAAACCCTTCGACATCCACGTGATGAAGAAGGAACGCACCTGCAACACCTTCGAGGGAAAGCTGGTGGACGAGACGCACGTAGACTTCCTGGGCTGTAACTTCGAGTGCCTCCCCCGTGCAGGGCATCGAGCCGGGCAGCGCCGTGCAAGTGGAAGTAGACTTCCAGCACGTCATCCTCGAAGACAACGAAGAGGACGGCCGTCTGACGGGTGAAGTGAAATTCATCCTCTACAAAGGGAACCATTACCACCTGACCGTGTTTACGGACTGGGACGAAGACATCTTTGTCGACACCAACGACGTGTGGGACGACGGCGACCGCGTAGGTATCACCATCGCCCCTCAAAATATACGGATTGTTCAATCTCTTAATAAGGAAGGAAGTGCTCAATAAGTTATCCCATTTCTTCATGCGCCGGCGCAACTGGACGGTACCCTACGCGCTGTTTCTGCTTGTATTTGTCATAGTACCGCTGCTGCTCATCGTGCTCTATGCCTTTACGGACGACGGAGGGGCGTTTACGCTGGCCAACTTCCGCAAGTTCATGATGCACCCCGAAGCGATGAACACGTTTGTCTACTCCATCGGAATAGCCGTTATCACCACGCTGGTCTGCCTGCTGCTGGGCTATCCGGCAGCGTATATCCTGAGCCAGAAGCAATTCAACACCTCACGCACCATGGTGGTGCTGTTCATCCTCCCCATGTGGGTGAATATCTTGATACGTACGCTTGCCACAGTGGCGCTGTTCGACTTCCTGAACCTGCCGCTGGGCGAAGGTGCCCTTGTGTTCGGTATGGTCTACAACTTCCTGCCGTTCATGATATACCCCATTTACAACACCCTTCAGAAGATGGACCACAATCTGATTGAGGCTGCGCAGGACTTGGGAGCCTCTCCTACCCGCGTATTCGGCAAGGTGATTCTGCCGCTCTCCATGCCGGGAGTGATGAGCGGCATAGTGATGGTGTTTATGCCTACGGTTTCTACCTTTGCCATTGCCGAGTTGCTGACAATGAACAACATCAAACTGTTCGGCACCACGGTGCAAGAGAATATTTACAACGGAATGTGGAACTACGGTGCCGCCCTCTCGCTCATCATGCTGCTGCTGATAGGCATCACCATCCTCTTTACCAACGAGGAGGACGGGGCATCGAATGAAAGCGGAGGTGTGATATGATGACACGAATCTTAACCCGCGGCTACTTGTGGCTGCTGCTGGCGTTGCTCTACTCGCCCATCTTAATTATTATGATATTCTCCTTCACGGAGGCAAAGGTGCTGGGCAACTGGACGGGATTCTCCACCAAGCTGTACAGCTCCTTGTTTACGGGCGGGATGCACCACTCGCTGATGAATGCCATCTGGAACACATTCGCCATTGCCCTGCTTGCCGCCACCGCCAGTACGGCGCTGGGCAGCATTGCAGCCATCGGCATCTTCAATCTGCGCTCGCGCACACGGCAGGTAATGAACTTCGCCAATGCCATCCCGATGATGAATGCAGACATTATCACCGGTGTGTCGCTGTTCCTGCTGTTCGTCAGCTTCGGCATATCGCAAGGATTCACCACAGTGGTACTGGCACACATCACTTTCTGCACGCCCTACGTGGTGCTCAGCGTAATGCCCCGGCTCAAAAAGATGAACCAGAATGTCTACGAGGCGGCACTCGACCTGGGCGCCACACCGTTCCAAGCACTGCGCAAGGTTATTCTTCCGGAGATATTTCCGGGTATGATAAGCGGATTCATCCTTGCTTTCACGCTCTCCATCGACGACTTTGCCGTGACCATCTTCACCATCGGCAACCAAGGGCTGGAAACGCTCTCCACCTACATCTACGCCGATGCGCGCAAAGGTGGACTGACGCCGGAACTGCGGCCACTCTCCACCATCATCTTCGTGACGGTGCTGGTGCTGCTGATTGTAATCAACAAGCGGGCCGAACGGACGAAAAACGATTGATGTGAGTGATGAGTTATAAGTTATCAATTGTCAAGAACAAGATGATGAAAAGGATAATAAACATACTGATTCTACTGTGCTGTATCGCATCCCTCTCTTCTTGTGGAAACTCCACAGAAGAGCGCAGCCGTGTACTGAAGATATACAACTGGGCGGACTACATCGATGAAGATGTGCTTGCCGAATTTCCCGACTGGTACAAGCAGCAGACGGGCGAAGACCTCCGTATCATCTACCAGGTGTTCGATATCAACGAAATCATGCTCACCAAGATAGAGCGCGGCCACGAGGATTTCGACGTGGTATGCCCCTCGGAGTACATCATCGAGCGGATGCTGAAGAAAGACCTTCTCCTGCCCATCGACCGCAACTTCGGCAAGACCCCGGACTATCTGCCCAACATCTCCCCCTACATCCGCCGGGAACTGAACAAGACCAGCCAGCCGGGACGCACCACCACCGACTATGCCGTACCCTATATGTGGGGCACAGCCGGCATCCTCTACAACCGCAACTTCATCACCCCCGACGAAGCCGGCAGTTGGCACTGCCTCTGGAACTCCAAAAACAAAGGCAAAATCCTGATGAAAGACAGTTACCGCGATGCCTACGGAACCGCCATCATCTACGCCCATGCCCGCCAGCTTGCCGACAGTACCGTCACCGTGGAGCAACTGATGAACGATAACTCTCCCGAAGCCATAGCCCTTGCCGAGAAGTATCTGAAAGCCATGAAGCCCAACATCGCAGGCTGGGAAGCCGACTTCGGCAAGGAGATGATGACCAAGAACAAGACCTGGCTCAACCTCACCTGGAGCGGCGACGCCGTATGGGCCATCGAAGAAGCCGAAGCTGTGGGCGTGGACCTTGCCTACGAAGTGCCGCGCGAAGGCAGCAACATCTGGTATGACGGCTGGGTAATCCCCAAATATGCAGGCAATCCCAAAGCTGCCGCTTACTTCATCAACTACCTCTGCCGGCCCGACATCGCCCTGCGCAATATGGACGCCATAGGCTACGTCAGCGCCGTTGCCACCCCTGAAATCATGGAAGCCAAACGGGACACCGCCATCGCGACACGTTCCGACCTCAGCTATTTCTTCGGTGAAGGTACGGGTGCGGACAGCCTGCAGATAAACCCCGTGCAATATCCCGACAGAAAAGTGGTGGAACGCTGCGCCATGATACGCGACTTCGGCGACCGCACGGAACTAGTGCTCGAGATGTGGAGCCGCGTGAAAGGTGACAATCTCAACACAGGCATCGTGCTGCTCATCTTCGCCGTTTTCGGTCTGCTCTTCATCTGGCTGGTATATGCCAAGATACGAAAGTACAAGCAGAAACGCCGCCACCGTCTCCGCAGAAAGCGGAAAAGGGGATGAGCAACACATTGTTTACCTAAAAACCCGTCAACGTGCAAGGAACAAAGAATCTGACACAAGGCCCCATCAACCGCCAGCTTTTCACGCTGGCAATGCCCATCATGGCCACCTCGTTCATCCAGATGGCCTACAGCCTGACGGACATGGCATGGGTAGGGCGTCTGGGCAGTGAGTCCATGGCTGCAGTAGGTGCGGTAGGCATACTGACGTGGATGTCCGGCTCCATCGCCTTGCTCAATAAAGTGGGCGCCGAAGTCAGCGTAGGCCAGTCCATCGGTGCACGCAGCGAAGAGGACGCACGCAGCTTTGCCTCGCACAACATTACGATTGCCCTGCTCATCTCCGTCTGCTGGGGAGGCCTGCTCTTTCTTTTCGCCCGCCCCATCCTGAACATCTTCGAGCTGAAACAGCATATCATGGACGCCGCCGTGACTTATCTGCGCATCGTGTCGACGGGACTGCCTTTCATCTTTCTCTCCGCTGCCTTTACGGGCATCTACAACGCGGCAGGACGAAGCAAGATTCCGTTCTACATCAGCGGGACGGGACTGATAATGAACATCGTCCTCGACCCTCTGTTCATCTTCGGCTTCGGTTGGGGAACAGTGGGCGCGGCACTTGCCACATGGCTTTCCGAAGCTACAGTATTCGGCATCTTCGTCTACAAGCTCCCGGGGGAAAAGCGCCGTGCTCGGAGGTTTCTCCTTTATCGTTCCGCTGAAAAAGAAGTACACCCGGCGCATCTTCAAGCTCGGGCTGCCCGTGGCTACGCTGAACACGCTATTTGCCTTCGTCAATATGTTCCTCTCGCGCACCGCCTCGGAGCAGGGAGGACACATCGGACTGATGGCATTCACCACCGGCGGACAAATCGAGGCCATCACCTGGAATACTTCGCAAGGATTCTCCACGGGGCTGAGCACGTTCATCGCCCAGAACTATGCCGCGGGGCAGAAGTCGCGCGTGAAGCAAGCATGGCGCACCACCATGTGGATGACGGGCGTATTCGGAAGCCTCTGCTCACTACTGTTCATCTTCTTCGGCAGCGAGGTGTTCTCTATCTTCGTACCCGAGGCCGAAGCCTACCGTGTGGGTGGAGATTTCCTCCGCATCGACGGCTATTCGCAAATGTTCATGATGATGGAAATTACCATGCAGGGCGTGTTCTACGGACTGGGACGGACAGTGCCGCCTGCCATTGTCAGCATCGGATGCAATTACATGCGTATTCCGGTGGCGTTATTGCTGGTGCACATGGGTATGGGAGTGGATGCCATCTGGTGGGCAGTAAGTGGAACGACCGTTGCCAAAGGTCTTATACTGACAGCCTGGTTCGTCCTCATCAAAAGGAAAATTCTCTAAAAAAGGACAGAACTGGCGAACTTTAGAAAGAAGAATATGGTTATTATATACATAAATTTGCAACATTAAAGATAAAGTCAACTTTTAAAGAAAAAGAGTTATGAAGAAGATGAAATTTACAGTATTACTTTTGTGCGGCGCATTGCTGCTGGGCAGTTGCGGCACAATGAACAACAAGGCCAAAGGTGGAATAATCGGCGGTGGCTCCGGTGCAGCAGCAGGTGCCATTATCGGCGGACTGATAGGTAAAGGCAAGGGGCAGCCATTGGAGCTGCGGTAGGTGCTGCAGTAGGTACGGGTGCCGGCGTTGCCATCGGACACAAGATGGACAAGAAGGCTGCCGAAGCTGCCAAGATTGAAGGCGCCCAAGTGGAGCAGGTGACGGATGCAAACGGCTTGCCGGCTGTCAAAGTATCCTTTGCGGCAGGTATTCTTTTCGGCTTCAACTCCGCAGCACTGAGCAACGAGGCAAAGGCTTCCCTGCGCGAACTCGCACAGATTCTGAAGGAAGACCCGACAACCGATATCGCCATCATCGGCCATACCGACAAAGTGGGTACTTACGAAGCCAACATGAAAGTTTCCAAGAACCGCGCCTATGCCGTAGAGAACTATTTGCAGGATTGCGGCGTATCTCCGGCCCAGTTCAAGAAAGTGGAAGGCGTGGGATACAACGAATACGACGAAAGTCTGTCTGCCGACCAGAACCGACGCGTAGAGGTATATATGTATGCCAGCGAACAGATGATTAAGAATGCGGAGGCAGCTAATTAATATGGTAAAGTGATTAATGTGTTAATGTGCCAATATGCATATTGGCACATTAACACATTAATCACATTGGCACTCTCTCCATGAAACTCCCGAAGCCTTTGCGGTTCCTCCGCAACATCATATTATTCTTCTTTATTTCCACTATCCTAGCGGTAGTGGCTTATCGTTTTGTACCCGTCTACATCACGCCACTGATGGTTATTCGCAGCGTGCAACAGGTCTTTAAGGGTGAAAGTCCATGCTGGCACCACACTTGGGTATCTTCCGACAAGATATCCCCTCACCTGCCTATGGCCGTCATTGCCTCGGAAGACAACCGGTTTGCCACACACAACGGATTCGATTTCATCGAGATACAGAAAGCGATAAAGGAGAATGAAACAAGAAAACGGAAACGGGGCGCAAGCACCATTAGCCAGCAGACGGCAAAGAATGTATTCCTATGGCCCCAGTCTTCCTGGGTACGTAAAGGACTGGAAGTCTACTTCACCGTACTGATAGAATTCTTCTGGTCCAAAGAACGTATCATGGAGGTCTATCTCAACTCCATCGAAATGGGAAAAGGCATCTATGGCGCACAAGCTGCCGCCAAATACAAGTTCAAGACTACAGCAGCCAAGCTCTCTGCCGGACAGTGCGCACTAATAGCGGCAACATTGCCCAACCCCATACGCTTCGACTCAGCACACCCCTCCCCTTACATAAAGAAAAGGCAAGGACAGATTCTACGATTGATGAAACTGGTACCCAAATTCCAGCTAAATGAGAAGCGGACAAAAGAATAAGAAGAGGATGTATCAAAACAGTTAATAGCACACAGATGACACATCCTCCTTTAATTTTTAATTCTTAATTTTTAATTAATACGCGTGTCCTCCCTCTTCCATCTCCTTCGCATCAATCTTGCGATTGTCGATACTGCGCCAAGCGTAGAAGATGTAGGCAAGAACGAAAGGAACAAGGATAGAGACATAAGCCATAACCTTCAGTGTGAACTGGCTCGAGCAACTGTTTGCCAACGTGAGTGAGCTTTGCAGGTCGTGGGTAGACGGATAATAGGCCGTATTGTTATAGCCTGCCACAAGCAGCAGTGCCAATACCGTAAGCACCGTCCCTGCACCGGCAAACCAGATACCCTTGTCGAATGCCGGCTTCCACAGCGTGCGGATAATGCCCCAGAGCACAGCCACCACACCAACCAGGAATACAAGCAGCACTACCGGCATCTGCAGGAAGTTCGTCAGATACTTGTAAGGTTCCATGAACACCTCTCCCGTTTCCGGGCGTACAGCATAGCCGTCGGCAAGCAGCGTGCGGATGACGAAGGCCAGGAAGAATACCAGGAACAACGCCGTATTTCCCCAAAGTGCCCGGCGGCAGCGTTTCACCAAATCATCCTCATTGATATTATTAATAAAATAAAGCGCTCCCAAGATACGTGCCAGGAAGAACACAGCCAGCCCCCAGCACCACATTCCACGGATTAAGCAACGCATCCAAACCATGCCAGCCGTTAGCCCATTGGCTGATAACCGGCATTGCCGCATCTGCGATATTCCCTTTATTGATATAGAAGTTAGACCCCGTGAAGAACGTGGCCACTGCCCCACCCAGCAATACCGGACCTACCACTCCGTTTATCACCAGGAACGTGCGATACGTTGTCTTGCCCAGCAGATTTCCCGCCTTCGACTGAAACTCGTAGCTGACAGCCTGCAACACAAAGCTGAACAGAATAATCATCCACAACCAATAAGCTCCTCCGAAACTGGTACTATAGAACAACGGAAACGAAGCAAAGAACGCGCCTCCAAACGTGACAAGCGTTGTAAACGTGAACTCCCACTTCCGTCCCGTAGAATTAATCATCATCTTCTTCTGCTCCTCCGTCTTCCCCAGACAGAACAGAAGCGAATTACCTCCCTGCACGAACAGCAGGAATACCAGTAGTGCTCCCAGCAAGGAGACTACAAACCACCAATAGTGTTGAAGAAATATATAAGCATTCATTGTGAGTTATGAGTTATAAGTTATGAGTTATGTGACGGTGTGTGCGTTTCGGTTTCAGGACCTTTGCGAATAGCCTTCAGCATAATTCCCACCTCAGCAATCAGCATGACAGTGAAAGTACCAGGAAAATAAAAAACGTGGTCTGCACGGAGCCTACATCCAGCTTAGAGATGGCGGCACTCGTGGGCAGCATATCTTGGATGGCCCACGGCTGACGACCACACTCGGCAACCACCCATCCGGCTTGTCCAGCCAGATAGCCCAGCGGAATGGTGAGCATAGCCACCCAATGCATCCATGGCATCCGCGACAAGTCTTTCTTATAGGCCAGGAACAGCACCACAATAAAGAAGAGGATGAAGTATCCACCCAACATCACCATCACACGGAACATGTAGAACGTAAGGGACACATTGGGCACCAGCTCGTTCACGTCCTTGATATAACCATAACCGAAATAGGCTACATTATCTTTCAACACTTTGGCAGCCACCTCTGCATCTGCCTCATTGCCCGCAGCCTTGGCTGCACGATAGGCGGCAAACGCACCGATAGCCGTTTTTCCTTTTTCTATTTTCTCCTCTGCCGAAAGCGCTACGGTACCATCGCTCAACGGATATCCACCTTTCAGCAGGTCATTGATGCCGGGAACAAAAGCATCCATCTTGCGCTCGGCAAGCAGCGACAGCATCTTCGGAATTTCCACACGGAAAAGGAATGGGTCTACTCCGTCCTGCGGTGTCTGCTTGGCAGGATTCAGCAGCCCGAACGCTACCAATCCGGCACCTTGCCGCCCTTCATAATAGCCTTCCATAGCAGCCAGCTTCATCGGCTGCTTTTGCGCCACCTGATAGCCCGAGCCATCACCCGTCCAGGCAGAGAGCACAGCGGCACACAGACCTACCCATGCGGCAATCTTTACACTTGCCAGCGCAAATTTCTTCTCGCGCTTCTTCCACAGATACCAGCAGCTTACGCCTACTACAAACACGGCAGCCAGCACCCAGCCGGACAGCACGCTGTGGAAGAACTTGTTGACAGCCATCGGCGAAGTTGCCACAGCCCAGAAGTCCACCATCTCGTTGCGTGCCGTATCGGGATTGAACTCCATACCTACGGGATTCTGCATCCACGCATTGGCAACCAGAATCCACCAGGCAGAAATCGTGGCGCCCAGCCCCGTGAGCCAAGTAGATGCCAGGTGGAAACGCTTGCTCACCTTATCCCAGCCGAAGAACATGACGGCGATAAACGTTGCTTCCATAAAGAAAGCCAAAATACCCTCGATGGCAAGCGGCGCACCGAAGATGTCGCCCACAAACCAACTGTAATTACTCCAATTCGTACCGAATTCAAATTCCAGAATAATACCGGTTGCTACACCAATAGCAAAGTTGATACCGAAAATCTTCATCCAGAATTTGGCAGTACGTTTCCAAAATTCGTCACCCGTACGGTAGTACGCTGTCTCCATGATGCCCATAATTACCGCCAGTCCAAGTGTCAGCGGCACAAAAATCCAGTGATAGATGGCGGTCAAGGCAAATTGGGCTCTCGACCAGTCAATCAGGGAAGTGTCAATGTGTCCAAGCATAAGAATCAAGTTATGAGTTATAAGTTATGAGTTATTAAGTTTTTAAGTTATCGGGTAAGAACAGAGAGACACGGAGAATTTATAAGGGCAAGGAAATAAACTCTGTGTCTCCGTGTTTAGTCGCCCAGACTCCGATGGATAAGCTCATTACTGACATAGCCTTCCTTGTCATCGCCCACCACGGGGGGTATTCAGAAACCGTGGGAAGAAGAAAAGGCGGAGAATGAAAAGCATGATGAACACTTCACAAGATGATAAGCCACAAAGTACGCCCTAACGTCATACTTCGAAAACCTTCCAAATAAAAACGCCAAATGTTTACCGCAGTCTGTTTCATG
>ENA-OQDL01000679-OQDL01000679.1-human-gut-metagenome-genome-assembly--contig:-NODE-679-length-20769-cov-6.132061_pt1 | contig 20769 bp, 19 predicted proteins | sample MGYA00242782_ERZ504609 | MGnify/ENA primary metagenome ERZ504609 (study PRJEB26092, sample SAMD00036320) | human gut metagenome | host: Homo sapiens | study: EMG produced TPA metagenomics assembly of... | reverse complement strand
GAATATGAAACAGCAGCGGTTGTCCTGCGTACAGAGAAAGAAGCAGAACATATGTGGCTTCTTCTGAAGGAAATTCTTGGGAGAAAAAAGGATTTGATGTAAAAGAACGTCTGTCTTATCTGGACAGAAACAGCACAAACTTTAAGAAAGGTCTTACAGTTACGACATTCTATCTGGCAAAAGGTCTGGAATTTGATCAGGTATTTGCAGTATTTCCGCAGAAAGATCAGAGCCCGCTTGTGCGTCAGGCGAGATATATCGCTGCAACAAGAGCCCTTCATGAACTGCATATGTATGAAGTGGAAAAATCAAAAAAAGTAATCGTTACTGTTCACTCCGTTCACAGTAACAAGTAATCTCTCAGTTACAGAGCAAAAAAAGATAAATGGTATGATGAAGCAGAAAAATGGCGTTATGATAGACTATGCAAATCGCAGAAGGCTGAGAAATCGACATTGACATCTATGTAATGAAATTGTAAAATATATAATGTTAGGGGCAAAATATCCTTTGACCCTGACATCATATTTTATAAAGTACGGAACAGTTATAATAATATCAGAGAGAGGTTTCCTCTCCTGACCTGATATCAAATATTACCTGAAGACTATATATCTATTCTAAGGAGGATATTATGAAAAATAAAAGAGTACTAATGTTATTGGCCTTAACAACTGTATTATCTGTTTCCATGACTGCATGTAACTTTGGAGGCGGCAGTGACGAGGATTCAAGTGTGGTACAGGTAACTCCTACACCGGAGCCAACCAAAGCAGCGAAAGCAACTCCTACCCCTGCACCGGCCAATGCCCAGAATACTACCTATACATCTAAGAACAAAGCAGTATCCATTAAACTTCCGGATGCGACATGGGCGAATAAATCAGATTCTGACGATATGTTAAGCTTCGAGTCACCGAAACAGGGCAAACTCCTGATCCTGCATGGTTCTGGTGAGGAGGATATGTCTGTGGCGATCATTCCAAGTTCACAGGATACAGCCTCTGCACTTGTAAAGGCAGATAATCTTGTAGAAGGTACAGATTTTGAAATCCAGGATTATAAATCAGAGGAAGTCAGCGGTGTAAATGTTTACAGCTATACAGTTCATTACCTCACTGACAAGAGTGACTATAAATATGTTGTAAATAAATATTTCACAGATAATACAACAGAATTTTACAGTGTTGCAGGTTCTGTAAAGGATGAGAAAGCACTGGCAGGAATCAAGACTTCTGTTGATTCATTCACTATTTCCGGTGATTCTGTACTGAAAGCAGCAGCAACAGGAAAAACTTCAGGAACTACAGCAGGTACAACTGCGGACGGCACTTCAGGAACTACAGGAACAGCGGCTGCAGGTACAGACCAAACAGCATCCGGCAGTTCATCAGATGGAAGCTCTTCAGCAGGTACAGACGGTTCTTACAGTGATACTTCATCGGACGGTTCATCAGATTACAGTTCATCAGACTATACTTCTGATGGCAGCAGCGACGGATCTTATGATTATGACGATGGTTCCTCCAATGGATATTATGCAGACGGAACACCTGTAGGAACAGATGATCCGGACTATGATACAGATCAGACAAGAACTATTTACAGAAACTCCGACGGATATCCGCTTGTAATTTATCCGAACGGTGACGGTACATGGTGTGATGATGACGGAAATACCTATGATTTTGCTAATGGTGAGGACGTTTATGATGAGAACGGTGTTGACTATTACTATCATGGAGAACCGGCGTATGTCCGCTATATGCCTAAGAATCAGTAACAGAAAAGTTGAAAAGGACGGCTGCTGTAAAAAAACAGTCGTCCTTTTTTGCGCTGACAGAGACCAACCTGTTATTTACATAAGAACGGATGTTGTGGTAGAATAGCAGGGAAAATATGTGTTGCTGTGAACGGAGTGAACAGTAAAACAGGTAGATAATGAGGGCTGATGAATGGAATCATATGGAAGATTTGCCGGTGTTTATGATGTTTTCATGGATAATGTAAACTATCGTGAATGGGCAGACTATATTATAGAAACACTGGCTCAGGACGGGATCAGGGATGGTCTGGTTCTGGAGCTGGGATGTGGAACAGGTACTGTGACAGAGATGCTTGCAGATGCCGGATATGATATGATCGGTATCGATAATTCTGAGGAGATGCTTGCAGAGGCTATGGAGAAGCGGGCAGAATCCGGTCATGATATTCTGTATCTTTTGCAGGATATGCAGGATTTTGAGTTATATGGTACGGTTCGTGCTGTGATCAGTGTCTGTGACAGCATGAATTATCTGACGGACGAGGAAGATCTGGAGTATCTTTTTGCACTGGTAAATAATTATCTGGATCCGGGCGGACTGTTCATTTTTGATATGAATACGATCCATAAATACCGGGATGTGATCGGTGATACGACTATTGCTGAGGACAGAGAGGACGGAAGCTTTATCTGGGAGAACAGTTATGACAGGGAAAATGCCCTGAATGTATATGAACTGGCACTTTTTCTTCCGAGAGAAGACGGATTGTATGAGAAGTGTGAGGAGGAACATGTACAGAAAGCATATTCCATAGAAGCAATCAAGGCTATGATTGTGAAAGCAGGAATGGAACTGGTGGCAGTCTGTGATGCATATACTCATAATCCGGGTGATGAGAATTGTGAACGTCTGACTTTTGTTGCAAGAGAGCATGGAAAAAGTGCACAGAACGGATATCATGGAAGGATTCCGGAGAAACCTGAGACACATCGCGCGGATTGATGCGATTATAGCAAGCCTCTTAATTAATGCATTATTTACGGGGATTGCTATTGATTTGATGTTAAGCCATGGACAAAATGAAAATAATATGAAAGAAATAACAGGAGTAATAAACGAATGAACGATTATATTATCAGAGCAATTGCAGCGAATGATCAGATTCGGGCATTTGCGGCAGTTACTACAGAAACAGTAGAAACAGCGAGACAGGATCACAATACAAGCCCGGTTGCAACAGCGGCACTGGGACGTCTTCTTACAGCAGGTGCCATGATGGGTACCATGATGAAGGGGGATAAGGACATCCTCACACTTCAGATTAAGGCAGGAGGTCCTCTGGAAGGAATTACTGTGACAGCAGATTCCAAAGGTCGTGTAAAGGGATATGTGGGAAATCCTGATGTATGTATCCCGGCAAACAGCAAGGGAAAACTGGATGTTGCAGGTGCTGTCGGTGTAGGATTTATGAACGTGATCAAGGATATGGGACTGAAAGAGCCTTATGTTGGACAGGTTGCGCTTCAGACCAGCGAGATCGCAGAAGATCTTACCTATTATTTTGCTACAAGTGAACAGGTACCGTCAGCAGTTGGTCTTGGAGTTCTTATGAATAAAGACAATACAGTACGTCAGGCTGGCGGATTTATCGTGCAGCTGATGCCGTTTGCGGAAGAAAGCACAATTGCGAAGCTTGAGGAAAATGTGCAGAAAATCACATCTGTCACAAATCTTCTGGAAGAGGGGCATACTCCTGAGAGTCTGCTTGAGAAAGTCCTGGAGGGCTTTGACATGGAGATCAATGAGAAAGTTCCTACGGAATTTTACTGTAACTGCAGCAGAGAAAGAGTGGAGAAAGCCCTGATCAGCATCGGAAGAAAAGAACTCAATGAAATGATCCAGGAAGGTAAGTCCATTGAGATGAACTGCCATTTCTGTAATAAGAATTATGAATTTACAGTGGAAGAACTGAAAGAAATCCTGCGTAAATGTAAATAAGAGACGCCAATGTACTGACAGATAGATCTGCCGGAGCACAGGGAAGAAGAGGTAGAAAATGAAAAACGGTTATATCAAAACAGCAGCCGCAACACCTTATATCACAGTTGCAGACTGCAATGCCAATGGAAATGAGATTATCAGACTGATCCATGAGATGGAGAAAGAACATGTGAAGGTTATGACTTTTCCGGAGCTTTGTATCACAGGCTATACCTGTCAGGATCTTTTCCTGCAGAGACGTCTTCTCGACAGCGCCTGGGAAACTTTGCTGAAGATCACAAAGGAAACTGCTGATGTGGATGCCCTTGTTTTTGTAGGTGTGCCTTTCAGAAATCATGGAAAATTATATAATGTGGCAGCAGTTTTAAACAGAGGCGAGATCATTGGGCTGGTTCCGAAAACTTATCTTCCAAACTATGGAGAATTTTATGAGCAGCGCCATTTTGCATCAGGTCTTGGCTGTCTGGAATATGTGGATATTGAGGGAAAGAGAGTTCCTTTCGGAACAGATATTCTTTTTATCTGTGAGGAGGAGCCGGAGCTTGTGGCAGCTGCAGAGATCTGCGAGGATTTATGGGTGACACTGCCGCCAAGCGTTCTCCATGCACAGGCAGGAGCGAATCTGATCGTGAATCTGTCAGCCAGCAATGAGATGGTCGGAAAGGACAGCTACCGCAGAGATCTTGTTTCCGGGCAGTCTGCACGTCTGGTGTGCGGATATGTATATGCAAATGCAGGAGAAGGTGAGTCTACACAGGATCTGGTCTTTGGCGGTCAGAATATGATCGCAGAGAATGGAGTGATCCTTGCGGAAGGAAAACGTTTCCACAATGGTATTGTATACAGTGAGATTGATGTGCAGAGGCTGAACGATGAGAGAAGAAGACTGACTACATTATCAGCCGGCTGACGACAGTGATCATATTAAAGTGTGCTTCCATCTGAATGTGGAAGAGACAAAGCTGACCAGAAAATATTCGCAGTATCCTTTCGTACCTTCACGAAAAGAAGAAAGGGATATGCGCTGTGATGAAATTCTGAATATCCAGGCAATGGGACTTAAGAAACGTATGGATCATATCCATTGCCATAAGGCAACAGTGGGACTTTCCGGAGGTCTGGATTCCACACTGGCACTGCTTGTGATCGCAAGAGCCTTTGACCTTTCCGGTGCGGACAGAAAGGATATCCACTGTATTACCATGCCATGCTTTGGAACCACAGACAGAACTTATCAGAATGCCTGCAAATTAAGTCAGTGTCTGGGTGCGACTTTAAGTGAGATCAATATCAAAGAAGCAGTAAATGTACATTTCAGGGATATTGCTCATGATCCGTCTGTGCATGATGTGACTTATGAGAACAGCCAGGCAAGAGAGAGAACGCAGATCCTGATGGACAGTGCAAATCAGGATGGCTCGATTCTGGTGGGAACAGGAGATCTGTCTGAGCTGGCTCTGGGATGGGCAACCTACAATGGTGACCATATGTCCATGTACGGCGTGAATGCTTCAGTGCCGAAAACTCTGGTGCGTCATCTTGTACGTTATTATGCGGATACCTGCAAAGATGAGAAGCTGACAGAGGTTCTTCTTGATATTCTGGATACACCGGTAAGTCCGGAGCTTCTGCCGCCTAAGGATGGCAAGATCGCACAGAAGACAGAAGATCTGGTGGGACCTTATGAACTTCACGATTTCTATCTGTACTATATGCTTCGTGCAGGATTTGAACCGGAGAAAATTTACAGGCTGGCATGTGAGACTTTTGAAGGAATGTATGATAAGGAGACAATCTTCAAATGGCTGAAAACCTTCTATTGGAGATTTTTTGCACAGCAGTTTAAACGTTCCTGCCTTCCGGATGGCCCGAAGGTGGGAAGCGTTGCGGTTTCACCGAGAGGTGATCTGAGAATGCCAAGTGATGCAAGTGCAGGAGTATGGCTGGAGCAGCTTGAAAATATGGATATTTAGAATCGCATAGCGGAGTGGAGGATTCTAGTCGCGTGATTTTGCATGGCGAAGCGGAGAACGATCAGTTGTTCTCCGCTTTTTTCAGTGCTGTTTCAATTGCATTCAAAAGAATCATGGAAGTATACTTCTGATCTTCGGAATATTGGATGTTTTTCAGCGACTGGGAGGTATAGATCTGGCTGGCCAGTGATTCCAGAGCCGGTTCCATGAGAGGAAACATGGCTGCGGTGCTTTCGCTTAAATTTACCAGACGGATGGAAGTTACCCTGTCAGAGTCAACGGTTACTTCCAGGTCAAAGGTGTTTTCATTCAGGTCGATGGAGGAAGTATAAATTCCCGGTTTGTACAGGCTTTTGGCATCGGCTGAGGCACTTTTTTTCTGACCGGATCCAAACATGAAAAAAAGTACAATAGCCAGGATGACAGCAAGAAGAAGGAAAATGCCGGTGTATATAACTTCCTTCATATGTAGGACTATGATTTTTGTTTTTGCACTCATGGTACACGCCTCCTGGATGGTTTTGTATATTCTATTACAGAAGTGCTTAAATTATGATATACTGAAACAACGAATGTGAGTAACCGACAGTAAGGAGAGAAGAATGTCATTACAGTTTATTATCGGCAGTTCCGGTGCCGGAAAGTCTTATTTTGCATATGAGAGAGTAATCCGGGAGTCCATGGAACATCCGGAGAGAAATTACTATATTATTGTTCCGGAGCAGTTTACCATGCAGACACAGAAGACGCTGGTGGAAATGCATCCGGGAAAAGGAATCCTGAATATTGACATCCTGAGCTTTGAACGTCTTGCGTACCGTGTATTTGAAGAAACCGGCGGAGATAACAGAAAGGTTCTGGAAGATACGGGAAAAAGCATGGTGCTGCAGAAAATGGTGCAGCAGCACAGAAAGGAACTTGCCTATCTGGGAAGTCAGATGAATAAGCCGGGATATCTGGATGAGGTGAAGTCTCTGGTTTCAGAATTTATGCAGTATGATATCAGAGAAGAGAATCTGGCAGAAATGAAAGAGAAGGCCAAAGATCAGCCATTACTTGAAATGAAGCTTAAGGATGTGGGAATCCTTTATCAGTCATTCAGGGAATTCCTGAAGGGGCATTATATGACAGGGGAAGAGGTGATGGATGTCCTGCTTAAACAGCTTCCTTTTTCCGAGAAACTTAAGGGAGCGGAATTTCTCTTTGATGGATTTACCGGATTCACGCCAATTCAGGTCAATGTGCTCAGGGAACTTCTGGTCATTGCTGACCGCATAAGTGTTACTGTGACTATGGACGAACGGGAGGATGCTTTTTCTCCGGGAAAACCTTATCAGCTTTTCTTTATGAGCAAGCAGATGATACGGACACTTGCAGGGCTGACCAGAGATCTGGAGGATCCAGTGTATCTGAAACCATCCGGACAGTCCCGGTTTGCACAGGCACCTGCCTTACAGTTTCTGGAGAAAAATATCTTCCGCTACAGAAAGGGCGTGTATGCCGAAGAACAGCAGGAGATAAAAATATTTACTGCGCCATCCCCCCTGGAAGAAATGCGGGAGGCTGCCAGAAGGATGTCAGAACTTGTGCGTACCTGCGGATACCGCTATGGTGAGATTGCAGTGATCACAGGAAATCTGGAAGAATATGCAAGACTTGCAGCACAGGTATTTGAGGAGGCAGATATTCCATATTTTATTGACGAGAAGCACTCGGTAATGATGAATCCTTTTGTGGAGTATCTGCGCGCTGCCATGGAGATGGCGGTACAGGGATTTCCTTATGAGAGTGTTTTCCGTTATCTCAGATGCGGGATGTCAGAAGTTACCAGAGAACAGGCTGATAAGCTGGAGAATTACGTGCTGGCGCTGGGAATCCGGGGATATAAGAAATGGTCTGAAAAATGGGTTCGTGTATACAGAGGAATGGAAGCGGAGAAGATACAGGAACTGAATGAGATCAGAGAGATTTTTGCAGAAGAAGTAAAGGAACTTGCACAGGGATTTGGTTCCGGGAAGAAGACAGTGGAAGAGTACTGCCGGATTCTCTATGATTTTATCCAAAAAAGCAATGTCTGGCAGAAACTGAAACGACAGGAGCGAAAGTTTAAAGAGTCAGGCGATAAAGCAATGGAAAAAGAATATAACCAGATTTATGGAATTGTGATGGACCTGCTGGATAAGATGGTTGAGATTCTTGGCGAAGAAACGGTAAACAGACAGGAGTTCCGACAGCTTCTGGAATCAGGACTTTCTCAGGCAAAGGTTGCATTGATCCCGCCGAGCGTAGATCAGGTGATGGTGGGTGATATGGAACGATCCCGTTTAAAGGAGATTAAGGCGTTATTCTTTGTTGGCGTGAATGAGGGTAATATTCCAAAGAGTACACAGACAGGCGGAATCTTATCAGAGCTTGACAGAGATTTCTTTCAGGAACAGGGAGTGGAACTGGCACCGGGACCTAAAGAACTGATGAATATGCAGAGGTTCTATCTGTATCTGAATATGACGAAACCGGGAGAAAAGCTGATCCTCTCCTATAGTGATACCAATGCAAAAGGAGAAGGCATAAGTCCGGCATATCTGATCGGGAGTATACGCAGTCTGTATCCGAAGCTGGAAATTGAGGGTGGAGCCGGGGTCAGACCCCATAAAAATTCTATAAACAATTATTGTTATCCGGAAAATCCGGAAGCTGGGATTGATCTGTTTCTGGAGAAGCTGGTACAGGAGACAGAGAAAGAACATGAGGATATTCTGGAGCAGGCAGATGAGACGGATGCAATGTTTGGAGAGCTTTATAGCTGGTATCTGCGGAATCCGGAATACAGAAGCAGAGTACAGAAGCTGGTACAGTCGGCTTTTGCCGGAAAACCAAAGGACATTATCAGCCAGAGTGTGGCGAAGGCATTATACGGAGAGGTTTCACCTTACAGTGCTACCAGACTGGAACGTTTTGCAGCCTGTGCATTTGCACATTTCCTTCAGTATGGAATGAAGCTTACCGAGCGTGTGGAATATGAGTTTAAACCTATGGATATGGGAAATGTTATGCATGAAGCACTGGAAAGCTTTGCAGAAGAAGTGCGAAAAAGAGGCATGAAATGGACAGAGCTGACAGAACAGGAACGGAATGAGATTGCGGACCGGTGTCTGGATAATATTGTGGCAGATTATGGAAACACGGTGCTCAAAAGCAGTGCCAGAAATGAATATATGATCGAGAGAACAAGGAGAATCCTCAGAAGGACGGTATGGGCACTTCAGAAACAACTGGAACAGGGAGAATTTCAGCCGGAAGGCTTTGAGGTAACCTTCGGGGGAGGAAGAATTGACAGAGTAGATATTATGGAAGATCAGAATAAGGTGTATGTGAAGGTGATTGATTATAAAACCGGAAATACATCCTTTGACCTGGTTTATCTGTATCATGGCCTGCAGTTACAGCTGATGATCTATCTGGATGGTGCTCTGCGTGTAGAGCAGAAGAAATATCCGGATAAGGAGATTATTCCTGCGGGAGTTTTTTATTACAATATCAAGGATCCTATGATCCAGGAGAAGATAGATGCGGATGTGGAAGCAGTCAGTGCAGGTCTTATGAAAGAACTGAAGATGAATGGGCTGGTTCAGGCAGATCCGGAGCTTGTGTACAGGATGGACAGCAGTCTTGGCTCCATTCCTGTCGCATTTAATAAGGACGGAAGCTTTCGCAAAAATTCTTCTGTGGCAGACAGAACACAGTTCGCAGTGCTTGGACGGTATGTAAGGACGAAGATTGAGAAGATAAGAAGTTCTATTCTGGAGGGAGATGCAGAGGTTTCTCCCTATGAGCTCGGAAAAAAGAATGCGTGTACTTATTGTCCGTATATGACGGTATGCGGATTTGACCGCAGGCTGTCAGGATATGAATTCCGCAGACTGAAAAACTTCTCTGATGAGGAATTATGGAAAGCATTTGACAGGGAGGCAGAATAAGATGGGCGTACAGTGGACAAAGGAGCAGCAGGAGGTTATACGGCTGCGGGACAGAAATATTCTGGTCAGTGCGGCAGCCGGGTCCGGAAAAACGGCAGTACTGGTAGAACGTATCCTGAGTAAGATAACAGATAAAGAACACCCTGTGGATATTGACAGACTGCTGATCATGACATTTACAAGAGCGGCAGCAGGTGAAATGAAAGAGAGGATCTCGGCAGCTATTGAAAAAGCACTCTGTGAGGATCCCGATAATGAGCATCTGCAGAGACAGACAACCCTGCTTCATACTGCACAGATTACAACTATTGATGGTTTCTGTGCCTATATTATCCGGAATTACTTTCATCTGATCGGACTGGATCCGGGATATCGGACGGCAGATGAGGGGGAACTGAAGCTTCTGCGGGGAGATGTTGTGAAAGCACTGCTTGAAGAATATTATGCCAAAAAAGATGAAAAGTTTCAGAAATTCGTGGAATGCTTTGCAACGGGAAAGTCAGATGAAAATCTGGGAAACCTGATACAGAAATTATATGAAATGGCTATGAGCAATCCTTTTCCGCAGGAATGGCTGTCCGGGTGTATGGATGATTACAGGATTGATTCCCTGGAAGAGTTAAGAGAGACTGAATGGATGAGGATGCTCTGGGATGCAGTGAAGGATGAACTGCAGGAAGCGAAGCTTCTGGTGCAGGAGGCTCGAAGAATCTGCTCAGAGCCGGATGGTCCGTATCTGTATGATGAGGCACTGAGCAGTGATCTGCTTCTTATAAGAAGTCTGCAGGAGCTGGCAGAGAAAAGAGATTATAATGGAACTGCAGAAATACTTATGAAACCCTCATTTGCCCGGCTGAGCACAAAGAAGGCTGCGGATGTAGATGAACAGAAGAAGCAGAGAGTGAAAGATCTCCGGGATGAGGAAAAGGGGATTCTGAAGGAACTGGGGCAGCGATATTTCCAGAGTGCAGAGAAAGAACTTCTGGAAGTGATCAGATATATCAGAGGCCCAATAGAGATGTTAGTTGAGTTGACGGCACGATTTAAAAAACAGTTCGGAGAGGCGAAGAGAGAAAAGAATATTCTGGATTTTACGGATATGGAACATTTTGCCCTGCAGATACTGATGACGAAAGAAGGGGAAGAAATCCATATGTCTCAGGCTGCGAGAGAGCTTTCCGCAAAGTATGATGAAGTCCTGGTGGATGAATATCAGGACAGTAACTTAGTGCAGGAGCTTCTGACAACAGCAGTATCCGGGTGGATCAACCAGAAGAAAAATATCTTCATGGTAGGAGATGTAAAGCAGAGTATCTATCGTTTCCGTCTGGCAAGGCCGGAGCTTTTCATGGAAAAATATAAAAGTTATTCCACAGAAGAAGCACAGGAGCAGAGAATTGACCTGCACAAAAATTTCCGGAGCAGGGAACAGGTTCTGGAGAGTGTAAACTTTATTTTCCGACAGATCATGGGGGAAGACCTAGGAGGGATTACCTATGACAAAGATGCAGCCCTTTATCCCGGAGCTTCTTTTCCGGAAGGAGAGTCAGAGGAATTTGTAAAGACAGAGGTTCTTCTGGTCGAGAGAGACGGAGAAGAACTGTCTGATGTACAGGACTATGAAGACGCAGGTGCATCGGGAAACCGCAGGGAAATGGAAAATCAGACCGGGCAGGAACTGGAGGCGCTGGCCATTGCACAGAGAATTAAAGAAATTGTGGGAAAAGAACATATCGTAGATAAAGAGACGAAGGAATACCGGCCTGTGGAATACGGGGATATTGTAATCCTGCTGCGCACTGCCTATGGATGGGCAGAAACCTTCAGGGAAGTGCTGGCATCTCAGGGGATTCCCGTATATTGTACATCAAGAACCGGATATTTCTCTGCAACCGAGATTGTGACTGTATTGAATTATCTGAAGGTGTGTGACAATCCGCTGCAGGATATTCCGCTTATGGGAGTGCTTCGTTCACCGATCGTCGGATGCACTTCACAGGAACTGGCAGAGCTTAGAATACAGTATCCTGATGGTCTGCTCTATGAGAGTGTTTCGGCATATGCAGGAGAAAATGAAATCCCCGAAAAAGAACTGGATCCGGATAAGCTGAAATCTGAATTGTTAAACAGTAATCTGCGAACAGATGAAAAGAACTCTCTGAATATTAAATTAAAAGGATTTCTGAGTCTCCTTGAAAAGGTAAGAAATATGGCTGCATATACGCCGGTCCACGAATTGATCCTTTATGTGCTGAAAGAAACCGGGTATGGAGATTATGCAAGGGCACTTCCGGGAGGGGAGCAGCGTTTTGCAAATCTTACCATGCTTGTGGAGAAAGCTATGGACTACGAGAAGACAAGCTACAGGGGTCTGTTTAACTTTGTTCGTTATATCGAACAGCTACAGGCATATCAGGTAGACTATGGAGAAGTCAATCTGACAGGAGCGGGCAATACCGCAGTGGAGATCATGACGATCCACAAGAGTAAGGGACTTGAATTTCCGGTAGTATTTGTGGCCGGTATGGGAAAACAGTTTAATTTTCAGGATATGAATGCAGGTCTTTTGCTTCATCCGGAACTGGGAATAGGGGCTGATGCTATCATACCGGAGAAACGGGTGATCGCATCTTCGCTGAATAAGCAGGTGATCAGAAGACAGCTTCTGAAAGAGAGTCTGGGAGAGGAACTGAGGGTACTTTACGTTGCCATGACAAGAGCAAAAGAGAAACTGATCCTTACAGGAACAGTCGGAAAGCTGGAAAAGCAGATGCTGTCGCTGTCGCGTTTTCTGGATGAGGAAGAAGAACTGCTCCCACTGGGAACCAGAATGAAAGCAAAGAATTACTGGGCTTTTGTACTGCCTGCACTGGTGCGGCATCGGGCCATGAGTGAACTTCTGTGGGAATATGGAATCCTCATGAAGAAACAGCCGGGGATTTACGATGATATCTCTGAGTTTGTGATAAAAAAGATCACTGTCCGTCAGATGACAGAAAAAGCAGTTCTCATCCAGGCAGGAAACCAGATGCAGGAGGAATATCTGAAGAACTGGGATGAAAATAAAGTGTATGATGAGGCTGTGAAGGAAGAGATAGAGAAGAGATTTTCCTTTGTATATCCGTATAAATATCTGGAAGATATTCCGGTTAAAGTCAGTGTTTCGGATCTGAAAAAGAGAAGCTGGCATGATGAAAGTGAACTGGAAGAGAATATCAGTGTGTCTGCCGAAGAGCAGGAGGAAGAACAGGAAGCGCCGGTTCCCGCATTTATGGCAGAGAAGCAGGAAGAGTATAAGGGGGCTGCCAGAGGTACTGCTTATCACAGAGTAATGGAATGTCTGGATTATGCAGAAGCAGATACAGAGGAACAGCTTCGGGCTCAGTTAAAGAGACTTCTGGAGAGCCGGAAGATGACAGAGCAGGAAGCAGAATGTATCCGGATCCGGGATATCAGGAGGTTTGTGGAGTCCGGGCTGGGGCAGAGGATGAAGAAGGCTGCCATGAAAAAACATCTTTACAGAGAACAGCCTTTTGTGATTCAGAGAAGTGCTTCTATGCTCGATGATGGGTGGAAGAACGAAACAGTGCTGGTGCAGGGAATTATCGATGCCTATTTTATGGAAGGGGATGAGATTGTTCTTGTGGACTATAAAACGGATAGAGTGAAGAGAGGACAGGAACAGAAGCTGATCGATCTGTATCATGTGCAGCTTGAGGATTATGCCCGGGCATTGGAGCGGATGACGGGGAAAAGAGTGAAGGAAAAGATCATTTATTCGTTTACATTGCACAAAGAGATATTGCTGTGAGCGGAATAAAAATTATTATTGTGAATTCAAATATCCGGCAGGGATAAGCGCGTGTTATACGCGCCACCCTGCCGGATATTTGTTTTTCAGGATCTGGTTGACCAGTTTACCGAAGCCAATGGGATATCCATCTGCACAGAGGAGATGCCAGCCTTTTTTGTGAGCTGCTTCTTCGGGTTCGATATTTAAGGTTTCGCCCTTTAAATATCTGGTGATCCTTTCGTCAGAAGCGGAGAGAGAGATGACTGCTTCTGCTTCATCTTTGCGGATCGCCAGTGCAAGTGGCTGAGACGGCTCGAAGCGGTTTTTCTTCAGGTCACCGAGATAGAGACCGTTTCTTAAGAAGGTGATGCCGCGGAAGTTGTGGGCAACCGGGGGAAGATAGTAGGCTTTATCACCGCGGATTTCCACACGTTCCCAGTCAAATGGCTGGCCGCAGAGGGTTTTCAGACCGATTTCGTTCAGAAATTCCTCAATCAGTGGAAATGCGTTTTTGTCCGGTTTTGTGTGAGGACGGGAGCTTTCCTTGATTGCCTGTCCTTTTTTATGGAAGAGCGCAAGGAAGTGTCCCTCTCCGTTCATTTTGTGTGGGAAAATCCGGATGCATTTGATAAGTTCAGGATTTTTGTTTCCCCATTCAGGAACTCCATGGGAGAAGCCTTCATAATCTTCCATTTCTGCCAGTTCCATGTCAGGACGGTTTTCCAGAAGCCAGGAAACAGTTTGTTCGTCTTCTGCAGGCGCGAATGTGCATGTAGAGTAAAGCATCAGTCCGCCGGGACGGAGCATATCGGCTGCCTGGAGGATAAGCTCTTTCTGGATTTCGGAAAGCTCCATGGATTTTTCGGGAGTCCAGTCTTTGGCAAGTGCTTCTTCCTTACGGAACATTCCTTCTCCGGAGCATGGAGCATCCAGGATGATCTTGTCGAAGAATTCGGGGAATGCTTTGGTTAACTTTGCAGGTGTTTCGTTTGCTACGAAGACATTTGGGATGCCGAAGAGTTCCAGGTTGCGAAGGAGGGCTCTGGCGCGGGAAGTGCTGATATCGTTTGCTACCAGAAGCCCCTGTCCCTGAAGTGCTGCGCCTGCTGCAGTTGCCTTGCCGCCCGGGGCTGCGCAGAGGTCCAGGACTCTGTCACCCGGCTCGATGGGGATGCGGGAGGCGGGGGTCATGGCGCTGGGTTCCTGAAGGTAGTAGAGGCCGGCCTGGTAGTATGGGCATCTGGAAGGACGGATGTCTTCATCGTAGAAGTAGCCGTTTTTGATCCATGGGATCTGACGGGTTGGAAATGGAGACAGGTTTTCGAAGTCTTCGCAGGTGATCTTGGAGGTGTTTATGCGCAGGCCGTAGGTTCGGGGGGCATTGAAGCTGGAGAGGAAGGCGGGGTATTCGTTGCCGAGCATTTTCTCCATTCGGGTGAGGAATGCGGGGTGGAGGGGTGTTGTATTTTCGTTCATAATGGGTTGGTTTCCTTTGCTGTAGTTTTGATTGGTGGGTGGGGGACGCGCAGGAAAATATATCTGTCTGAGTGCGGTTTCGGCATCTAAGATCTTCTAAGTCGGTAAAAATCTGCTAAAAGCATGGAGAAAAATGCAAAACTCGCTCCGCTGCAGGCTTCGCTCAGACAGGTTGCGATTTTTCTCCATAACGCAGATTTCTACCGGCTAAGAAGATCTAAGATGCCTGCAAATGCACTCAGACAGATATATTTTCCTGCGCTGTTTACTGAAAATAACTGTAGTATAACGTGAGGTTTATGGAATATTAAGTTTATGAAATACTATAGCAATTTAATAAAATAATGCAATCAAGACAGTTCAGCAGGACTTCACGCTATGATGGACTGGATTGTTTGCAGTAATTTATGAAATAAGAAATTGATATATAGCAATGCTTTTAAATGCATTATTTATGAGGATCGCTATAGTGAACCGGAAGACGTTAAGGAGGTATTTTCAGTAAAGGTATCAATATGATTATAAAGTATAAATGATTTTTGCTAAATAGTATTGACAAAATCATATTATACATCATATAATATAGTTAACAAAACAATATTGATGTTCTGTATAGTATGTGAACAGGATGGAATAAATGTATCAGATGTGAAATGGCGTTTACCTTTGGTATAGTCTGGAGCATTTTTCAGACACGCTCTAAGGCTGGATTGCAGAGATGATGCTGTCTGTACAGAACATAATTGAAACGAGGGAGTGAGCATATGGTTTTTAATACGGGTGCTGCGCTTCTGGATGCGGTTGTTCTGGCGGTTGTTTCTAAGGAGAAGGAAGGGACTTACGGGTATAAGATCACGCAGGATGTGCGTGGAGTTCTGGATGTTTCGGAGTCTACTTTGTATCCGGTGCTCAGGAGGCTGCAGAAGGATGATTGTCTGGAGGTTTATGATATGGCGTATGCAGGGCGTAACAGGCGTTATTATAAGCTGACGGACAGAGGTGCTGCGCAGCTGGAGTTTTATAAAGCTGAATGGAAAATTTATGCATCCAAGATAAGCGGGATGTTTGAGGGAGGAATAGGATGATGGACAGGGCGCAGTTTATGCAGGCGCTGGAGAAGCTGCTTGCTGATATTTCCGAGACAGAGAGGCAGGATGCCCTTGATTTTTATAATAGTTATTTCGATGATGCAGGAGCTGAGAATGAAGCTTCGGTGCTCAGGGAACTTGGAAGTCCCGAGAAGGTTGCAGCGATTATCAAGGCGGATCTGAAAGGTTCGGCAGGAGGCTATGAGTATGGAGAATATACGGAGCATGGCTATGAGGATGCCCGAACTAAAGAGAGAGGACAGATGCCTGAGAAATATGGAGAAGAGTCGGGAACAGGGAAGCGTTTTTTCAGAAAGGGGAATCAGGCGGTGCTGATCCTTGCGGTGATTCTGCTGGTTTTTATCTCTCCCTTTGTTAAGGGGGCTGTTGGTGGGATTCTGACATTTGCAGTTGGAATCTTACTGCTTCCGTTCTGGCTGATCGTTGGATTGGGTATAGGCGCTGTGGCTTTACTGGTTGGCGGGCTTGCAGCTGTTGTGGCTGGAGCAGGGCTTTTGACTGTAATGATCGGAACCGGGATCATGACAATAGGAATTGGATGTCTTATGATTGCTCTGGCAATCCTTATGGTATTGGGGCTGATCAGTGTCGCAGTACGTATTGTGCCGAAGTGGTTTCGGAAGATTACCGACTTTTTTAACAGGGTACTTTACAGAAAGAGAAAGGAGGCGGTTAAATGAAGAAGTTTACAAAAGGAATGTTGATCGCAGCGGGGATTTTTGGTGCTGTGGGAATCGGGCTGACAACTGCCGGTGGTGTTATGGGAGCCAGTATGTCGGAACTGACAGGGGTGGAAAGCCTGAAAAGGGTGCTTCTGGTGGCAGACGGGGATTATGATTATGATGACAGCGATGACTATGACAGCGATGATTATGATGACGATGATGATTATGACGATAGTAGTGATTATGATGACAGCGATGATTATGACGACAGTGAGGATTATGCCCGCGCTGTTGATGAGGATGAGGAAGATGGCACTGTATATCAGCTGAAGTATCAGCCCGCAAAGCTGGATATAGAGCTGAAGTACGATGATCTGATCCTGGAAGAGGGTGACAGTTTCTGTGTCAGAGTTTATGATGACAGTGGGAAGAATGTGACAGTGAAGGAGAGTTCAGATACTCTTAAGGTCAAAGCACAAAAAACTGTCTAAGAACAGAAGGTGTGTATTTCTTATCCGGAAGATGTTAAGCTTCAGGAGCTGGAGATTGAGATGGGTGCAGGTACTGTTTATCTGAACAGAGATATTGAGACAGAGAAGCTGAGTGTGGAGATGGGAGCCGGGGAATTTGAAAGTAAGAATCCGGTGACTGCAAGGGAGGCAGATCTGGAAATCGGAACCGGAAGTATGACATTTGCAGATCTGAGCGCCAGGAAGACAGATGGAGAATGTGGTCTGGGTGAACTGGATCTGACACTGACCGGTACGCAGGAGGATTATAATTATGATCTGGAATGTGGAGTGGGAAATCTGGATGTAGGTTCTGATTCTTACAGCGGACTTGGACGGGAGAAAAGCATTTCCAATAAAGGCGCAGACAGGAAACTGAATCTGGAGTGCGGTATGGGAAATATATCAGTAGATTTCTCCGGGAAAGAACACAGGGATTTGCAGACATCCTGAGGAGTATATATTTATACACTCTGACGGGCAGAAATAAAAGTGGTATTTAACCGAATCAGGAAGTTATTCGGTGTAGAGTAAGTAGCGAAGCGGATGATTTTATCTGCTCGACTAATCTGGGTTTAAGGAGGAAATGGACATGGGTGACAAACGTTTATACAAATCATCAGAAAACAGTATGCTTTGCGGTGTATGTGGAGGAATCGCAGAATATTTTGATATTGACCCTACGCTGGTGCGTCTGGCATGGGTGATCCTTACCTGCTTTGGCGGTGCGGGAATCTGGGCATATATCATTGCGGCAATTATTATTCCCAAAAGATAACAGAATCTCAGGATCCAATCTGCAATAGACAGAAGTTTAACCGAATCAGGCAGGCAGCGAAGCGGATTGCAAATATCCGTTTGAATGAAATACAGTATAAAAATTAAGAAAACAGCCCATACTCCAAAGAAAAGGAGTGTGGGCTGTTTTGGATAAAGAGAAGGAAATAAAAGCTTATCTTGATGGAGAATTATTGCCGGAGGTCAGAATGAAGTATGAAATTGCAGAGGAAATGGGACTGCTGGACAGGGTATTGAGTGATGGATGGAAAAGTCTGTCTGCGAAAGAGACTGGAAGGATCGGAGGGTTGATGACGAAACGAAAAAAAGAGAAACTGAAAAAATAAATGAATGATATGGGATAAACATATAACGGAATAAACTTGTTCTCCGGGCGATGATGCTGTAAAATTAGAGTAAGTAGCGAAGTGGATAATTTTATCTGCTATAAATATGGGAGGACAATAAAATGAAGTTAGGTATTCTGGGAGCAGGAGGCATTGCTTCTACTATGGCGAAAACAGTGGCAGGAATGAAAGATGTGGAGGCGTATGCGGTTGCTGCTCGTGATCTGGAACGTGCCCGGGTATTTGCACAGAAATATGAAGTAAAAAAAGCATATGGATCCTATGAGGAAATGCTGGCAGATGATGAGGTTGAACTGGTTTATATCGCAACCCCTCATTCACACCATTATCTGCATGCAAAGATGTGTCTGGAAGCGGGAAAACATGTACTTTGCGAAAAGGCATTTACTGTAAATGCAGAGCAGGCACAGAAATTATTTGATCTTGCAAAAGAGAAAAAGCTTCTGATCACAGAAGCAATCTGGACAAGATATATGCCGTCCAGAAAGATGATCAACGATATTATTGAAAGCGGCGTGATCGGCGAAGTTACGGCAGTTACGGCGAATCTCAGCTATACAGTAAGTCATGTGGAACGTATCCGTAAACCGGAGCTTGCAGGAGGTGCTCTTCTGGATGTAGGCGTATATCCAATCAATTTTGCTTCCATGGTGCTTGGCGATAAGGTAAAGGATGTAAAGGCTACTGCAATCTTTCAGAATGGAGTGGATATTCTGGACAGCATTGCCATGGTGTTTGAGGGAGACTGCATGGCAACCCTTCAGTGTGGAGCAAGGGAAATCTCAGACAGAATGGGAAGTATTTTCGGAACCAGAGGATATATGCAGGTGCAGAATATCAATAATCCGGAAAAGATTACAGTGTTTGATACCGAACATAAAGAAGTGGCTTCTTATGTTGTGCCGGAACAGATCTCAGGATATGAATATGAGGTAGAATCTTGCATGAAAGCAATCCAGGAAGGAAAACTGGAGTGTCCGGAAATGCCTCATGCAGAGACAATAAGGATTATGAAAATCATGGACGATATCCGTAAATCCTGGAATTATGAGATTCCCTGTATCGAATAAAAAGTGTGGAATAATCTTATAAAAAAAGACCAGTAATGTTTTTGATATATACCCGAAACGTTACTGGTTTTTCTTTTCTGCTATAATGGAAATGTAACAAAAAATCTATTGTGTCTTGATTTTACCAGATAAATTTATAAAGAGGATTTTATCATTATCTGTCGTGTATCATTGCTTGTTCGTGGGGTAAAAATCATTTATAGCTTTTTTGAATAAACCACCTGCTTTTATTGTATTTTTGAATTTTTGATTATTAATGGGAAAGGGTATAATAGAAGTTACAGTAAACAGAATGGATAAAAATACCAAAAAAGTAGGTGAGAAAAGTTGTATTATGTTGGAATTGATATTGGTTCGACGGCTTCGGAGATTGCTTCAAGGCTTCTGGATGAGGGGATTGATGTAATGAGTGAAGGGGTTCGTGTAGCTGCTACAGGATATGGGCGCGTAGCTGTGGATTATGCAGATTTTGTGATTACGGAGATTACCTGTCATGGAAGAGGTGGCAGAGAACTGGCGGGAAATGAATGTGCAATTATTGATGTGGGTGGTCAGGATACGAAAGTAATCCTGGTAGATCAGGGAATGATCCAGGATTTTCTTATGAATGATAAATGTTCTGCCGGAACCGGGAAGTTTCTGGAGATTATGGCGAATCGACTGGGAGTTACCATTGCGGAACTGTTTGACCTGGCAGAACAGATGAAATCAGAAACTGAAAAATGGAAAAAATATAAATTAATTGTAGAAATCAAAAAGACATAACGACTGACGAAGGAATGAATAGGATTCTTAAAGGAATTAAATTGATAAGATATGGAATATTTTTTGGAAGAAACAGATTAATTTAAATTTGCATTTTGGTTCGGGGTCATTAGAATACTTTTAATGCCAGAAATACAGGATCTTTTATAGTTAGTGATATATTATGATAATAGCTGAATATTATTGATTGGAGGAGATTCTATGAAGTCAAAGAAAGTAAAGAAAATATTGTTGATTGCTTTAACGTGTGCAGCAGTTTCTACATCTGTCTCAGCAGAAGCTGCTATGAAATCGCAGATAACCGTTGAAAGTAAAAATAAGATATGAACAGTTGAAAATTTCAGAGAGCCGTGTGTATGGAGAATACCCAACTGGAGATTATAAGAAGATAACACTTCTTCCTTCGGTTTCTAAAGTAGAAAAATTTTGTTTTGAAGATAATTTGAATATAGAAGAAGTAGAGTGGATAGCTTCAGTAGATACTGTTCCAGTTTTTGCCTTTAGCACATGTCCAAAGCTT
>ENA-OQDL01000675-OQDL01000675.1-human-gut-metagenome-genome-assembly--contig:-NODE-675-length-20794-cov-3.686989_pt1 | contig 20794 bp, 17 predicted proteins | sample MGYA00242782_ERZ504609 | MGnify/ENA primary metagenome ERZ504609 (study PRJEB26092, sample SAMD00036320) | human gut metagenome | host: Homo sapiens | study: EMG produced TPA metagenomics assembly of... | reverse complement strand
GCGGAAACTACAAGCTGTTTCGGCAGTTTTGGGCTATACACATAAGGCTGCTATCGTAGGGCTTGGATTTGGCACTGTGAATAAAAGTAATTGGAATACCTATGATATTCAGTTTATTGCTTTTTTTATAAATACTTATAATATGTGTATGCAGGTTGTGGAATGTTGTGGAAAAAATCCACACTTGCAGGTTGCCATTCCACACTTGTGGTGTTTGCATCTTATTCCGGCGGTTTTCCGGCGGATTATACTTTGTGCCTGCTTCCGGAAGACTGTGTGGAAAATAGGATTATACCCGCGTGTGAGCGGGGCAATCTCCCGGGTATAATGTGCCAAATTGGCCCTTGGGTGGAAAAAACTTTTCCCGATGCACCTTGTAAAAATGTGCTTGTCCCTTATGTATTTCTTCGTTTTCCGGTTGCGGGCTGTCCGGCCCGCAGCTGGCAACCGTCCAGCCCGCAATTGGCAACCGCATGGCCCGCAGTTGGAAAACGGGGTTTTAGTAGGTGTACAACGGGGTTTTATACAGTGTATTGTTACCTTTATGCTGAGGCATATCGGTATTTTGCCTCTGCCTTTGGAGAGCTGATGCCGCTTGTTTCTTTATGGCCAACCGGGATATAAAAAGCCCCCTTCACCCGCTGTCCCTTATGGATAAAGGGATGTGGAGGGTGAAGGGGGAATGTGTGTAAACTGAATTCCTGTTCCGTGGAGGTTATTTCACTTCCCAGGTATCATTGGTCATCAGCAGTTCCTCAAAGTTGTGGTACTTTTTCTTGGCGGATACCTCTTCGATTTGTGCATGTACGGCATCATCGTAGGTGGGAGCTTCCACATCGCGGATTACACCGAGGGCAATCGGGAAGTCAGGGCCTTCCATCAGGGCGAGTTTCAGTTGCAGGGTGTTGTCCTCGCAATGGGCGTCGTGGATAAGAATATCCTTTTCCGTAATGCCGTTCTCGCCGAGCTTCACCACTTTCAGCCCGAAGCCTTCCTGCATCAGTCCGTATTCGTTGTTCTCGCCGAAGAGCATGGGCTTGCCATGTTCCAGATAGATGGCGTGTTTGGCGCGGTCTTCTTTCTTGGCAACGGCATCGTGCGTGCCGTTATTGAAGATGACGCAGTTCTGGAGAATCTCGCAGACGCTGGCTCCTTTGTGGTTGTAGGCGGCTTTCAGGATTTCCACCGTTCCGGCTGCATCCGTGGCAACGGCTCGTGCAAAGAAGTGGCCGCGTGCACCGAAGCAGAGTTCTGCCGGATGGAACGGGTCTTCTACCGTACCGTAAGGAGATGATTTGCTGACGAAACCGCGGGGAGACGTCGGGGAGTATTGTCCTTTCGTCAGGCCGTAGATACGGTTGTTCAGCAGAATCATGTTCAGGTTGATGTTGCGGCGGTTGGCATGGATGAAGTGGTTGCCGCCGATGGCGAGTCCGTCGCCGTCGCCGCTCACCTGCCATACGGTGAGTTCCGGATTGGCAACCTTGCAACCGGTGGCAATGGCAGCGGCACGTCCGTGAATGGTGTTCATGCCGTAGGTATTCATATAGTGGGGCAGACGGCTGGAACAGCCGATACCTGAGATTACTGCTGTTTTGTAAGGCGGAACGCCGATTTCGGCCATAGCCTTATGCAGGGACGCGAGGAAAAAATGGTCACCGCAACCCGGACACCAGCGGGGTTGCCCTTTCTTGAAATCTTTTGCTGTATATTCGCACATAGTTCTTTTCTTTTTTAGTTCTTGATAATCTCCTCAAATGCTTGTACTAACTCGTTCACCAGGAAGGGCTGGCCTTTCACCTGATTGAACTGGTAGGGAACGAAACCGTCTACTTTCATGCGCAGGTATCCGGCAAACTGTCCCATGTTCTGCTCGGCCACCACTACTTTCTTGTAGCGCTTCATCACCTCTGCCGTATTCTTGGGCAGCGGATTGATGAACTTGAAGTGGGCGAGGGCCACTTTCTTGCCTGTGGCGCGGAGTTCGTCCATAGCGGCGTGCAGATGGCCGTAAGTGCCGCCGAAGCCGACAATCAGCAGTTCGGCATCGTCCTTGTCGCCTTCCACTTCTACATCGGGCACTTCGATTTTGGCAATCTTTTCGGCACGCAGGCGGGTCATCAGGTCGTGGTTCTCAGGGTCGGTAGAGATGGCGCCTGTCTTGTTGTCTTTCTCCAATCCGCCGAGGATGTGGGTGAAGCCCTCTGTTCCGGGGATGGCCCAATAGCGGCTGCCGGTCTTTTCATCGCGCTGGTAGGGTGTCCATGAACCCTGCATTTCGGGGCGTACATAAGGCGGAACGATAGCGGGATAATCGGCAAGCTTGGGCAGTTTCCACGCTGCCGAGCCGTTGGCAACGAAAGCATCGGTAAGCAGTACGACGGGGGTCATGTGCTCCAATGCTATCTTGGATGCCATATAGGCGCATTCAAAGCAGTCTGTCGGTGAGGTGGCGGCAAGTACGGGCATGGGGCTTTCGCCATTGCGGCCGAAGAGTACCTGCAGCAAGTCGGTCTGCTCGGACTTGGTGGGCAGACCTGTTGCAGGACCGCCGCGCTGTACATCGAGCACCACCAGCGGCAGTTCCATGATGACAGCCAGGTTCATGGCTTCCGATTTCAGGCAGATACCCGGTCCGGAGGTGGAGGTAACCGCCAATGCTCCGGCAAAGGATGCTCCGACGGCGGAGGCGCAACCGGAAATCTCGTCTTCGCACTGTACGGTCATTACGCCCAGTGACTTGTGCTTGGAAAGTTCGTGCAGCACATCGGTTGCGGGGGTGATGGGGTAAGAACCCAGGTAAAGCTTTAGGCCTGCTTTCTCGGCAGCGGCTATGAAGCCGTAGGCCGTGGCCTTGTTGCCCGTAATGTCCATATAGCGTCCGGGAGTCTTTACTTTGCTTTCAATCTTGTAAGTGTGAGAGGCGGATGCGTGGGTGTTGTGCCCGTAGTCGTATCCGGCGCGGATAACCTTGATATTGGCTTCTGCAATTTCGGGTTTCTTGGCGAATTTCTCGCGGATAAACTCTTCGGCTATCGTCAGGTCGCGGCTGAACAGCCAGCATACCAGTCCCACTGCAAACATGTTGCGGCACTTCAGCATGGATTTGTTGTCCATACCCGTGTCGGCAAGGCAGTCTTTCACCATTTGAGAGATAGGAGCGGCAATGACATCCTGTTTGATGCCCATTTCTTCAATGGGGTTGTCCGTCTTGAAAGCGGCCTTTTCCAAATCCGATTTCTGGAATGCGTCCGTATCGATGATAATACATGCGGTAGATTTGGCAAACTTATACTGTGTTTTTAACGCAGCGGCATTCATCGCTACCAGTACATCGCATTTATCACCGGGGGTATAGACTTTGTTTGCACCGATATGTACCTGAAAACCGGATACGCCCGTCAGTGAGCCTTGCGGGGCGCGGATGTCTGCCGGATAATCGGGGAATGTACTGATGTCATTACCTACCGTAGCCGAAACTGTTGAAAAGATGTTGCCGGCGAGCTGCATACCGTCGCCGGAGTCTCCGGAGAAGCGGACTACCACTTGCTCCAGTTCTTTGACCATCATGTCGTTTGCCATAACTTACGAATTATTATATGTATTATATAAGGAAACTTATACTTATTTTGTTCAAAGACAAATTTCGTAAAGTTAATCGGATTAACAAAACTTTTTTCGGAAAATCAGCAGAATACATTATCTTTGTACCCGCATTCCATTGCTATATGCAGAATGTATGCAAAAAGGCTCTGTAGTTCAACGGATAGAATAGAAGTTTCCTAAACTTTAGATAGGGGTTCGATTCCCCTCGGAGCTACGAAAGGATGTCTGTTATGATACGGACGTCCGTTTTTTTTGTGTGCGGAACTTCCTGCTGCTGTAGAGGAGTATCCGTAAAATTCTGTAGAAAAGAGAAAGAGGAAACCCCGTCACACCGGGATTTCCTCTTTCTCTTATTTTTATCCTATTTATATAATAGGAATTATTTTGCTTCTTCAACAGCTACTGCCTGTTCTGTATCTTTTTTGTTCTTCATCAGCATGTAAGCGATAGGAGATGCAACGAACAGAGAAGACAGTGTACCGAATACAACACCCAGAATCATGGCGAATGCGAAGCTGCGGATGGAATCACCACCGAGGATGAAGATACACAGCAATACAATCAACGTACTCAGTGAGGTATTGATGGTACGTGCCAGAGTCGTGTTCAGTGAATCGTTGAACAATACTTTCTTGTTGCGTTTCGGATAGAGACCGAAGAACTCGCGTACACGGTCGAAGATTACCACCTTATCGTTGATTGAGTAACCGATAGCCGTCAGGATAGCACCGATAAACGTCTGGTCGATTTCCAAAGAGAACGGCAGGATGCCCCAGAACATGGAGTAGGCGCCCAAAATGATAATCGTGTCGCAGGCCAGTGCACATACGGAACCGATAGAGTAGGCAATGTTGCGGAAACGGAGCAGGATGTACAGACCGATAGCAATCAGTGCCAGCACAACAGACCAGATAGCGGATACCTTGATATCGTCTGCGATACTCGGACCTACTTTCTGTGAGCTGATGATACTGCCGCCCGTATGGTTCTCACGGTCGATGAAGGTTTCCAGCGTGATATTCTGGGTCAACAACGGCTTCAGGGTTTCGTACAGGTATGCTTCGATTTCGGAGTCGATGTTGTTACCTTCTTCTTCGATACGGTAGTTGGTACTGATACGTACGGTCTTGCCGTCAGCACCGATAGCGATGACACTGACATTGGCATCGCCGAACTTGCTGGAAATCAATTCGCGTACCTGTTCGGGTTCTACCTTGTTCTCAAACTGTACCTTGAAGTTACGTCCACCGGTGAAGTCGATGCTCTGGCTCAAACCGCGGATGCTGAGGAAGCCGATGCAAACTACAACTGCTACACCTGCCAGCGTCATCCAGAGTTTGTTTCTGCCCATGAAGTCGAAGTGTACATTCGCCATCAGGTTCTTGGAGATTCCCGTAGAGAATGTCAGGTTCAGCAACTTGTCTTTGTTCATGAAGTGCTCGTAGAACAAACGTGTCATGAACACAGCAGTAAAGAATGAAATCAGGATACCGATAATCAGTGTCGTGGCAAAACCGCGGATAGGACCGGTACCGAAGTTGAACAGGATGATACCTGTGATGATAGATGTCAGGTTAGAGTCGAAGATTGCGGAGAAAGCATTGGAGTAACCGTCGGCAAGTGCTTTCTTGACACCTTTACCTGCACGCAACTCTTCTTTGGTGCGTTCGTAAATCAATACGTTGGCATCCACAGCCATACCGAGCGACAGTACCATACCGGCAATACCGGACATCGTCAGAGCGGCCTGGAAGGATGAGAGGATACCCAGCGTGAAGAACAAGTTCAATATCAGAGCGCCGTTGGCAACCATACCCGGGATGAAACCATACATGGAGCACATGTAAATCATCAACAGAATCAATGCCACAACGAATGACATGATACCGGCGTTGATGGATGCCTGTCCCAAAGACGGACCTACGATGTCTTCCTGTACGATGTGGGCAGGAGCCGGCATCTTACCTGATTTCAATACGTTTGCCAAGTCTTTTGCCTGTTCGGGAGTGAAGTGACCGGTGATTTGTGAGTTACCGCCGGTGATTTCCTGATTTACGTTCGGTGCGGAGTATACATAGCCGTCCAGTACAATGGCGATGGCTTTACCTACATTCTGTTTGGTGAGTTGTGCCCAACGGCGTGCACCGTCCGTATTCATAGACATGCTTACGGCAGGTTTGCCATAGTGGTCGAATTCGTCTTTGGCGTTTACAACTACGTCACCTTCCAGCGGAGCGCGTCCGTTACGTTCGGTAGACTTGATGGCGTACAATTCGAAAGTCTGTGCTTTCGGGTCGTATTCAAAAGGAGAAACACCCCACTTCAGGCGCAGGTCTTTCGGCATTTCAGCCTGAATTTCCGGCATGGAGAGGTATTTGTTGATATCAGCGGTATCCTTGTAGTTTGCATAACCTACAACAGGGCCTTGACCGCTGGGATTTACCTGAAGAACTGCCAGCAGCGGATGTTCTTTCTTGATTTGCTCAAGGTCGGCAGCCTGTGTTTTGCTTTCACCTTTCAGTGCTGCGGCAAGGCTGTCGGTAGTGCTGGTAGCTTGCGCTACGGCGGGAGCTTCGGCAGCTACGCTGTCTGTTGCTTCTGCTGCGTCTTCTGTGGTAGCCAGGATTGCACGCAATTTGGCATCAGCCGATTGCAGGTACGAAGCAACGTCTTTTGCGTTGTATGTTTCCCAGAATTCCAGGTTGGCAGAACCTTGTAGCAATTTTCTTACACGTTCAGGCTCTTTGATACCCGGAAGTTCCACCATGATACGTCCCATTTTGTCTTCCAGACTCTGGATGTTGGGCTGAACCACACCGAAGCGGTCGATACGGGTACGGAGTACGTTGAATGAGTTGTCAACGGCTGCCTTTACTTCTTCGCGCAATACTTTTTCAACTTCTGCATCGGAAGATTTCTGGTTTACCTTGTCCTTTAGCTGTTGGGTAGCGAACAGTTGTGAGAGTGAAGCATCCGGAGCGATTCTGTGATACTCTCTGATGAACAACGTGATAACGTCGTCCTGGCTGGTAGTAGCCTGTTTTGCCGCAGTGGCCAGTGCCTGGTTGAATGCTTCGTCAGACTTGTTGTCCGCCAATGCCTTGATGACATCGGGTACCGACACTTCCAGGATGACGTTCATACCACCCTTCAAGTCCAAACCTAAACTGATCTCCATTTCACGACATTGTTTCAGCGTCCAATTGCCGAACCACACTTTCTCGTTTGACAGAGAATCGAGGTAGTCCTGTTCTACTTTCACATCGCCTTTTGCGAACTCTTTAGCCTTATGGGCGTAATGGCGGGTCACAAAAGAGAAGGAGAGATAGAACACACACACCAGTGTGAGCAATATCGCAAAAACCCTTACAAATCCTTTGTTTTGCATGTTACTTTTAGTTTATTATGATTACTTTTTAATTGATTTCTATTGTATATAAGGCTGCAAATATAGCTTTTTTTTCACAAATCTTACTTCATACCGCGATTTTTTAACATCGGCTCTAATTGCGGTTCTGACCCTCTGAAATTCTTGTAGAGTGTCATCGGGTCTTCGCTGTCTCCTTTTTCCAGCACATTGCGGCGGAAAAGGTCGGCGGTTGCCTTGTCGAAAATGCCGTGTTCCTTGAATGCTTCAAAAGCATCGTTGTCCAGCACGTTTGCCCACAGATAGCTGTAATAGCCTGCGGCATAGCCGCCTATGATGTGGTTGAAGTAGGTGGTGCGGTAGCGGGGAGCTATTTCGGGGATTAAACCGAGTTGGTCCATAGCTTCTTTTTCATAGGCTACGACATCGAGATCCTTCGTATCCGTCAGGTTGTGCAGGTTCATGTCGAGAATGGCGGCTGCCAGCAGCTCGGTAGTCATGAAACCCTGGTTGAAAGTCTTTTGTTTCAGTATCTTTTCGATGAGGCTGTCGGGGATGACTTCGCCGGTCTGGTAATGTCTGGCGTACATCTTCAATACCTCGGGTTCAGTGGCCCAATGTTCGTTGATTTGTGACGGAAGTTCTACGAAATCGCGCACTACATTCGTGCCGGAAACGCCCAGGTAGTTGCATTTGGTCAGCAGTCCGTGCAGTCCGTGGCCGAATTCATGGAAAAGGGTTTCCACTTCATCCATTGTGAGCAGGGAGGGGGTATCGCCAACGGGTTTGGTGAAGCTGGCTACGTTGCACACCAACGGACGGATGTCGCCTTTCTGTTCGCGGTAGTTGCTCATCCATGCTCCGCCGCTCTTGCCGGGACGCGGGAAGTAGTCTACGTAGAAGATGCCTAATTGCGAGCCGTCTGCATCTTTTACCTCGAAGACTTCTACATCGGGATGATAGACAGGGATATTGTTGAGTTTTGTCAGCGTGATGCCATAGAGTTTGTTGGCAACGGCAAAAGCGCCTTCGCGTACGTTCTCTAATTTGAAGTAGGGTTTGATCTGGTCCTCTTCGAGGTCATATTTTTCTTTGCGGAGCTTCTCGGTATAATACCACCAGTCCCAGGCTTCCAGCTTCTCGCCTTTGCCTTCTTTGTCCATCAGCTTCTGGAGTTCGGCAGCTTCGGCCTTGGCTTTAGGCAGGGCATAATTCCACAGGTTGTTCAGGAACTCCATTACTGTGGCCGAATTCTTTGCCATCGTATTGTCCAGTACGAAGTTGGAATAGCAGTCGAAGCCTAACAGGCGGGCTTTTTCGAGACGCAGACTGACGATGTCGGTAATGATTTTCTTGTTATCGTTCTTGTCGTTGTTGTTGCCGCGGTTGATGTAAGCTTTGTATATTTTCTCGCGCAACGGACGGTTGGCTGAATATTGCAGGAACGGGAGACGGCTGGCGTTGTGCAGCGTAAACAGCCATTTGCCTTCCTGTCCGGCTGCTTTTGCTTCTTCGGCAGCGCTTTGGCGGAACCATTCGGGAAGTCCGGCAAGGTCTTCCTGCTTGTCTACAAAGAGCATGAACTCATTGTTTTCGTTCAGGATATTGTTGCTGAAAGTGATGCCCAGCGTGGAGAGCTGCTTGTTTATCTCGCGTAGGCGGGCTTGCTTTTCGGCAGAAAGATTGGCGCCGGAACGTACGAAGTCTTTGTATGTTTTGTCCAGAAGTCTTTGTTGTTCGGTTGTCAGGTTTAACGAATCCTTTTTCTGGTAAACGGCCTGTACTTTATTGAATAGCGCCTGGTTAAGCGATATATTGTCTCCGTGTTCGGACAGTACCGGAGCGAGCTTTATGGAAAGTTCGTTCAGGGCGTCACTGGTCTCGGCATCCGTCATGTTGAAGAAGATGGCGCTTACCCGGTTGAGTATGGGTGAACTGTTGTCAAAAGCAACGATTACATTTTCAAAATCCGGCGCTTCGGTATTGTCGACAATAGCCCGGATATTGGCATTTTGCTCTTCTATTCCCTGAAGGAATGCCGGTTCGTAGTGTTCCAGCCTGATTTTGTCGAAAGGTGGAACACCGTTCGGGGTTTGAAACTCGGTGAGGAACGGATTGCTTTCCGTTTGGTTGGCACAGGAGTACATCATACAACTTGCAGCTAAAATTAGAATACTTCTTTTAAACATAAAGTCAGAGTATTAGATAATGAGTAGTTTATTGATAATTTCATCTTGGCAGGGAACGTCATTGCCGTTTGGCTATGTAGCACCATATCGGATAGTGATCGGACTCTCTTATGGAACGGTCTACCGTACAGTTGTACGACCGCAGGTTCTTGCTGATTAATATGTTGTCTATCCTAAAATAGAATTTGTTCTGGTTGTAGGAGATTCCCAGTCCGCGTCCCGACTGGGTGAAAGCGTCATCCAGATTTTGCGCTATGACGCGGTGGGCGTATGAAATGGGAGTGTCGTTGAAATCTCCGCAGACGATGACGGACGGATGCCGGGAAGATGCTATCTCCCGTGCAATGGTGTCTGCCTGCGGGGCGCGGATGGCGGATGCTTCCGCCAGTTTATGCAGCAACAGCCGTGCGCCGCTTTTCACTTTTTCCGTTTCGGGAGCTTTCAATATTTCTTCGTAAATGTCTTTATCGGCCTTTGTCAGTTTGTTGGACTCCAAATGGTTGTTGATAAGGGTAATCGTATCTTCATTCAGTTTGAGTTCATACAGTACGGAACCGTTGTAGCTGCTTGCATAGTCCAGGACACGTGCGGATAGAATGGGAAATCTGGAATAACATGCTATCCTGTTGGTATAGCCGCTGCCGCTGCCTACGACGTTGATACAGCGGTAGGGATAATCTTTCAACTCCCGTTCGATGTCTTTCTGCGTGAGGTGGCGGGGAGATTCGTCGGATGCATATTCCTGCAGGCATAGGATGTCGGCATTGCTCTCTTTCAGATAGGTGAGTATCGGATTCTTCCCGTCTTTTTTGTAAGCACCGTCAAAACCCATAATGTTGTAAGACAGAAGCTTTATGCTGCCTTCGGGAAGCTCGGTGGTGTGAAAATTAAGGGGCAGATAGGTCCGTAGCTGCGAGTAGCATAGCAGAAGGCCGGTCAACGGTAGCAAAGCTGTCTTGTATCGTTGTATAACCAGCCAGAAAATCAGAAAGCCGCCGTTGATAAGTGCAAAGACCGGAAAAGTCAGTCCGAGACAGGATTGTACCGGATGCGTTGCCGGTTGGATGTAAGGACTGTATGCCACCAACAGCAAAAGACCCGTGAATAAAGCATTGACCGCTACAATCAGCAGGGCGACAAAATTACCGAAATGCTTCATACATACATTATCGTTTACTTGCATCGAACAAGCTCTTCTTTTCTTCCGTTGTGAGACTTTCATATCCGGACTTCTTCAATTTGTCGAGGATACGGTCTATTTCATCGGATTGAGCTTTTTTTCGGGCGTTATAGTTATAATCTTTCTGTCTTTCGGTTCCATAATGAACCTTCATCTTGGGCTTGCGGGGCTTGAAGCTGAACAAGGCAGTGACAGCGTCCAGAGACTTGTTAATCCATGCAGTGATATCCGCGCCTTTGCTAAGGCTGGCTGCAAACCACAGACCTGCCAACGCTCCGCCTAAATGGGCGATATGTCCGCCGGCATTGCTGGAGGTGATGAATAACAGGTCTGTTACGATAACAACCAATGCCAGATATTTCAGGCGTACGGTTCCAAAAAGGAAAAGACGTATCGGGTAGTCAGGTTCCCGATAGGCGGTAGCCGCCACGATAGCGAGTACGGATGCCGATGCTCCCAGCATGAAAGAGTATTCCGTCATCGGACGGAAATAAGGGAAGATGTTGTAGGCGGTCATATAAAGCAGTCCGCCGCAGATTCCGCCTAAGATGTATACTCCCCGTAAGTGTCTGGCAGAGAAAAAGTTCAGGAATAAGGCACCGAACCAATACAGCCAAAGCATATTGAAAAGAATATGCAGGACTCCTGCGTGCATAAACATATACGTCAGGACAGCCCAGGGCTGGATGATGAAGCGGGGCAGTGAAGCGGGCAGTTCCAGCCATTCGAACACTCCGCCGAGGCTCCGGTTGAAGAGCTGCAATATGACTCCTGTCAGTGTAGTGAAGATAAATACTCCTACATTGATATAAATCAGTTGGATGTAGATGTTTCCTCTACGGAACGATTCCTTTAAATCAGTTATAATAGTAGCCATTTCCTCTGTCCTTTTTTCTCCAGTACATTATTAGAATGAATCCGAATATCATACCGCCCAAATGTGCAAAGTGCGCCACATTGTCGCCCGGATTGTTGGCAAGTCCCGAGAATAATTCTATCAAGGCATATCCGATAACGAAATACTTGGCTTTGATGGGAAACGGTAGCGGAAAGACGAACATCGGTTGGTTGGGAAACAGCATGCCGAATCCCAGCAAGATGGCATATACGGCCCCGGAGGCTCCGACGGTAGTCATCATGTTGAGATATTCTTCCATGGGGATGATGGAATACCCGGTATTGACACTGTCGTATGCGGAAAGCACCGTTTCGTAATGGATGTATTGTACAAGCTCCTGGATAAGCCCTGCACCGATGCCGCATGCGAGGTAGTAGAACAGGAAGCGTTTCGGCCCCCAGACCTGCTCGAGTATACGGCCGAACATCCAAACGGCAAACATGTTGAAGAACAGATGGGTAAATCCGCCGTGCATGAACATCTGTACACAATATGTACTTCTGCACCAAGTCTGAGTGCTGTTCTTGCTGCATCCATTGCAACATTACCGCCACCGACAACGGCAACTTTCTTGCCTGCTGCGATCGGTGTATCATAATCTTCACGGAATGCTTTCATCAGGTTGCTTCTTGTCAGATACTCATTTGCAGAGAAGACTTCATTTGCATTCTCTCCCGGAATACCCATAAACATCGGAAGACCGGCTCCTGAACCGATAAATACTGCCTCAAATCCTTCTTCTTCCATCAACTGGTCGATCGTAGTGGATTTACCGATCACAACATTCGTCTCAAATTTGACACCAAGCTCTTTTACCTTCTCGATCTCTTTTGCAACAACTTTCTGCTTTGGAAGACGGAACTCAGGGATACCATATACAAGTACTCCTCCGAGTTCATGCAGAGCTTCAAATACAGTTACATCATAACCTAGCTTTGCCAGATCTCCTGCACAGGTAAGTCCGGACGGACCGGAACCGATGACTGCAACTTTATGACCATTCTTTGTCTCTGCACACTCCGGCTTAATATCATGCTCCAGAGCGTAATCCGCAACAAATCTCTCAAGCTTTCCGATAGAAACTGCTTCACCTTTAATACCACGGACACATTTTCCCTCACACTGGGACTCCTGTGGGCAGACACGTCCACAGATAGCCGGAAGGGCACTGGACTTACCGATCACCTTATAAGCTTCTTCGATATTTCCTGCTTTTACCTCCTGAATAAATGCAGGGATATTGATGGATACAGGACATCCCTGGATACATCTTGCATTCTTACAGTTCAGACATCTCGTTGCCTCTTCCATTGCCTCTTCTTTATTGTATCCAAGACATACTTCTTCAAAGTTGGTAGCACGTACCTTTGGTTCCTGTTCTCTTACAGGTACTTTTTTCATCATATCAGCCATTACTCGTCACCTCCACAATGTCCGCATCCGCCATGATGGGTATCACCTTCCTGAAGTTTCAGCATTGCACGACCCTCTTCAGACTTATACATCTGGCTTCTCTTCATTGCCTGATCAAAATCAACAAGATGTCCGTCAAATTCAGGGCCATCTACGCAGGCAAATTTAATCTCATCGCCAACCTGAAGACGACAGGCACCGCACATACCTGTTCCGTCTACCATGATCGGGTTCATGCTGACGATCGTCGGGATCTCAAGCTTCTTCGTAAGCAGACATACGAATTTCATCATGATCATCGGTCCGATTGCAACACAGACATCATACTTTTTGCCCTCACCGACCAGCTCTTCGATCATGGTCGTAACCATACCTGCGTGACCATAGGATCCATCATCCGTACACGGATAATAATTTCCTGCAACTGCTTTCATCTCATCTTCAAGGATCAGCATATCTTTCGTCTTGGAACCAACGATAACATCTGCTTCAATGCCATGCTCTCTGAGCCATTTTACCTGTGGATATACCGGAGCAGCTCCTACACCACCTGCTACAAAAAGCATTTTTTTCTTCTTCAGTGTCTCCAGATCTTCTTCTACAAATTCTGATGGACATCCCAGCGGACCTGTAAAGTCACGGAAATAGTCTCCTTCTTTCAGTTCTCCCATCTTCGTTGTGGAAGCTCCTACTTCCTGGACAACGATCGTGATCGTTCCTGCTTCTCTGTCATAATCACAGATTGTCAGAGGAATACGTTCTCCCTTTTCGTCCATCTTCACGATAATAAACTGACCCGGCTGACAGTGACTTGCAACACGCGGTGCATGAACATCCATCAGAAAGATCTTGTCGGCCAGTCTTCTAGCTTTTACAATCTTATACATGATTCTCCTCCTTGTAAATAATTACCCTTTTTTTATAATACGCTAACCCCTGTCGAAATTCAAGCATAACATAAAGGCAGACACCCGGAAAAAGTGTCTGCCCCTCTTTTCTTCGGAATCAGGTCCGGATCTCTGTCCGGTTTAGAAATCAACCTCTGTTCCGTAATATGTACATGTAAGAAGTTTTGCCATAGCGGCAGGATCAATGGCACGCGGATTTGATCCCGTACATGCATCGCCAACTGCCAGTTCTGCGATCTTGTCTACCTTCTCCTTGAATTCATCCTCATTAATACCGAAGTCTTTCAACGTCTTAGGAATGTTAAGTCTTACATTGAAATCATCAATCTTCTCAATAAGACTGTTGATCAGTGCCTTCTCAGATGTTCCCGGAAGACCCATTCTGCGGGCGATCTCAGCATAACGCTTTGCAGCTACAGGATCTTTTGCGTTATATTGGATAACATACGGCAGATAAATTGCATTTGCACAACCATGCGGAATATGACCTGTTGAGAAAGCTGCACCTGTCTTATGAGCCATGGAGTGGACGATTCCAAGCAATGCATTGGAGAATGCCATTCCTGCAAGGCACTGTGCATAGTGCATCTGCTCTCTTGCAACCATATCGCAATGATAAGATGCCGGCAGATAATCAAGAACCATCTCGATTGCCTGTAATGCAAGCGGATCCGTGAAAGGTCCGTTCAGCGTGGATACATATGCCTCAATCGCATGAGTCAGGGCATCCATACCTGTATATGCAACCTGCTTTACCGGAAGTCCTGATACAAGGTCAGGATCAACGATGGCTACATCCGGTGTGATATTGAAGTCAGCCAGCGGATATTTTACTCCTGTCTGATAATTCGTGATAACGGAGAATGCTGTAACCTCTGTAGCTGTTCCTGATGTAGAAGGAATTGCTGCAAATTTTGCTTTCTGTCTCAGTTCAGGGAAACTGAACGGAGTAATGATATCTTCAAAGGAGACCTCTGGATATTCGTAGAATACCCACATTGCTTTTGCAGCATCAATCGGTGATCCACCGCCCATGGCAACGATCCAGTCCGGCTCAAACTCACGCATCACCTCTGCACCCTTCATAACGGTCTCAACAGACGGATCCGGCTCAACACCCTCGATCAGCCTTACTTCCATGCCGCCCTCTTTCAGGTAGTTTACTGCCCGGTCAAGGAATCCCTGACGCTTCATAGATCCTCCACCGACAACAAGACAGGCTTTCTTTCCTTTCAGATTTTTCAGTTCTTCAAGACAGCCTTTTCCATGATAAATGTCCCTTGGTAAACAAAATCTACTCATAACAAATCTCTCCTTTTTTATGTAGTATTGTTATTTTTTTTAACATGTATATTATATCTCTCTGCACGCAAAAAAGCAACCCTGTTTTTGGAAATTTTGTATAAATTCCAGGTAAAACAGAGTTGCCTTATAGTAACTTTACACAGAACCTCTTTCTGCATAAAAATTATTCTGCCGAAGGCTTTGGAATATAGGTCTTGCTTGTCATGGCTGTCGCTTTTCCATTCTGATTATTGATCAGTACTACATTAAAAGTAACCTTTGCATCCAGCCGCAGGTCAACCGGTGCTGTATATTTCGTGGCACCTGCATCCGGTACAGAACCATCGGTTGTATAATAAGCCGTATACCCATCCGGAACTGTCACAGTCACCTGGATCGTTCCGCTGTATGCACCCGTAGATGGAGAAACCGCCGGTGCATCAGCCACCGGGAATGCAATCGTATATTTCGCACTTGCCACAACGCTTGGCACTCCTGCCTTGTTGACAGCAATCGCCCGAATCTCAGTCACGCCTTCTTCCTGCAGAAGGATTGCCTCAGAATATTTCTGACTGGCACTCGTCGGTTCTGACCCGTCTGTCGTATAATAAATATCTCCTCCTGTCTCGGAAGAAAGAGAAACCTGCTGAACCTCTGTATAACTGCCCTCTTTCAGACTGAATTCCGGTGCTGTGGAAACATATTTTTTTACTGCCTTAAGTACTTTACTGTCATCGCAGTCTTCCAGCAGTACGGAGATTTTATCCAGTTCATCATTTTTCACATAAAAATCAATGACTGCCTCATAAAGCTTTTCATTGGATGGCTGTGTCTCCAACGCAGTCAGATACACAGATTCTGCACTGTCCAGATCTCCCTGATCCACATAAATATCTGCAAGCCCCTTGTACGCTTCAGGCCTGGATTTGTCCTTGATCACAGCACGGTCAAAATACTTCTGTGCAACTTCGTAATTATCCTCCTGCAGTGCTGACATTCCCTTTTTCATGACTCCGGTATAAGAATTCTGATAAATCACATAAATTCCCACACCGATCAGACATACGATTAAAAAAAGAACGAGCAAAATGATTCCTTCTCTTTTCTTTGCGGCTTCTCTCCGCTTCATTTGCATGAATCCTGCGGTATTCCGGTGAATCTTTTCTGAGATTTCCGGTCTGTTGCCTCTCCGCCTGTCTCCGGTTCTGCTGTTCTTTAGAACGACGGAGATTTTCTCTTCTTGCCTCCCTGAGCCGTTCCATCTCATTTTCATTCAGAACGCGGGTAGAACGGACACTCTGGGTCTGACTCATCTGACGCTGTCTCCGGACATCATCTGTCCGGATCTGACGGGTAGCCCCTTCTACCGAACCCTTTACTTCTCTTGCAAGAACATCATCCAGCGGGTTATAATCCGGGACCATCTGTACTTCAGCATTGCACCTGGGACAGATCAACTGACCATCCGGTATATTTGCTCCGCAATGTACACACTTCATGATCCGGTACCTCCTAGCTGCGTACAGTCTCTACACAGTTATTCATCAGCATGGCGATCGTCATCGGTCCTACTCCGCCCGGAACAGGAGTGATCGCTGATGCAACTGGTTCAACATCTGCAAAATCAACATCTCCACACAGATGATTTTCTGCATCCCGATGCATTCCGACATCAATAACAACCGCACCTTTTTTAACATAATCTGATGTTATGAAACGCTCTTTTCCGATTGCAACGATCAGAATATCTGCTCTTCTTGTCACATCTGCAAGATTCTTCGTTCTGGAGTGTGCAACCGTAACTGTTCCATTTTCCCGGAGAAGCAGTGCTGCCATTGGCTTCCCGACAATATTGCTTCTTCCGATGATCACACATTCCTTTCCGGCAATCTCTATTCCCGAACGCTTCAGCAACTGGATCACACCGGCCGGAGTGCAGGATAAAAATCCCTTTTCCCCGATCCACAGTCTTCCCACACTTTCAGGATGGAATCCATCCACGTCCTTATCAGCAGAAATCGTCCGGATGATCTTATCTTCATCAATCTGAGCAGGAAGCGGGAGCTGTACAAGGATTCCATTTACCGTATCATCCGCATTCAGTTCCTTTACAAGCTCTACAAGCTGCTCTTCTGTCGTATCCTCCGGCAGTTCATATGCCCTTGATTCTACTCCGATATATGCACAGGCTCTTTTTTTATTTCTTACATAAACGGAAGAAGCCGGATCATCCCCTACCTGAATGACGGCAAGACAAATGTCCGTTCCGTCATTCTTCAATGCTTCTACCTCTGCTTTTAATTCATCTTTAATCTGCTGTGAAATTGCCTTTCCATCAATTAATTGTGCCATTCTTTTCTCCTTCTTGTTCCGGTTACCCTATTATTTTATACACCCTTTATTTGATGTTGGGGTCAAAAGCCCCCAACAATGATGCCAACGGATTGTTTCGTGCTACGCACTCCCACAATCCTGACATCTTTATTTTCCTGTATGACAGAAGATTCTTAGAACAGACCTGTGATCTTTCCGTCGTCCGTTACATCAATTCCATTTGCTGCCGGTACTTTCGGCAGTCCAGGCATGGTCATTACTGCACCCGTCAGAGCGACAACGAATCCTGCACCGGCACTGACATAGACTTCTCTGATATGGATATCAAATTCTCCGGTCTTCCAAGCTTCTTCGCATCATCTGACAGGGAATACTGATTCTTCGCCATACATACCGGGAAATCTGAGAATCCCATCTCTTCGATCTTTACGATCTGCTTTGACGCAGCCGGTTCATACACCACATCTCTTGCACCATAGATTTCCTGTGCGATCGTACGGATTTTATCTTTCAAAGAAAGTTCTTCACTGTAAAGTGGATGGAAATGGCTTTCCTTTGTCTCCAGCGTCTCCAGTACTTTCTCAGCCAGTGCGATGCCGCCTTCTCCGCCTTTTTCCCATACTTCTGAAAGTGCAAACTCACAGTTATGGTCATGACAGAATTTTTCAATAAATGCATTCTCTGCATCCGTATCTGATACAAAAGAATTCAGCGTAACAACAACCGGCACACCATATTTCTGAATATTTTCAATATGCTTTTCAAGATTTACAATTCCTTTTGCAAGTGCATCTAAATTTTCTTCTGCAAGATCTGCCTTTGCAACACCGCCATTGTATTTTAATGCACGTACTGTTGCGACCAGGACAACTGCATCCGGCTTCAATCCTGCCATCCGGCACTTGATATCAAAAAACTTCTCGGCTCCAAGATCTGCACCGAACCCTGCCTCCGTCACTGCAATATCGCCAAGCTTCAGGGCCATCTTTGTGGCACGCACACTGTTGCATCCATGTGCGATATTGGCGAACGGTCCACCATGGACCAGTGCCGGTGTATGTTCCAGTGTCTGAATCAGATTTGGCTTGATTGCATCTTTCAAAAGTGCAGTCATGGCACCGGTTGCCTGCAGATCATCTGCTGTCACCGGATCTCCATTAAAATTATAAGCGACAATAATTCTTCCCAGACGCTTCTTAAGATCAGCAAGATCATCTGCAAGGCAGAGAATTGCCATAATCTCGGAGGCGACTGTAATAACAAAATGATCTTCTCTTACCATTCCGTCGGTCTTTCTTCCAAGACCAACTACAATATTCCGCAGGACACGGTCATTCATGTCCACGCAACGTTTCCACACGATCTGACGTGGATCGATCCCCAGGGCATTCCCCTGCTGGATATGATTATCAAGCATTGCTGCCAGCAAATTGTTGGCAGAAGTGATGGCATGAAAATCTCCCGTGAAATGAAGATTCAGATCCTCCATCGGAACCACCTGTGAATAACCGCCACCGGCTGCTCCTCCTTTGATTCCAAAGCATGGTCCAAGAGATGGTTCGCGTAATGCGATCACTGATTTTTTGCCAAGCTTTGCAAATGCCTGTCCAAGACCTACAGAAATTGTCGTCTTTCCCTCTCCCGCCGGGGTCGGATTAATGGCTGTAACAAGAACCAGCTTTCCGTCCTCGCGGTCCTTGATCCGTTCCCAGAGTTCATCAGAAAGCTTTGCTTTATACTTTCCATAAAATTCCAGTTCAGCCTCTGCGATCCCTGCACCCTCTGCCACCTCTCTGATGTGCTTCATTTCTGCTTCCTGAGCAATCTGAATATCCGTCTTCATTCCTGTTTCCTCCTTGTTCATCCCTCTTATTTTCAATAACATCCTCACACTTTCATGCAAGTTCTGTAAACTACGATTCCTACTTATTTTCCGCTATGTATGCGTCAAATTCTTCTTTTGACATAAGAACTTTTCTCGGCTTTGTCCCCTCTTCGGGACCGACAACTCCTGCTTCTGCAAGCTGATCCATGATCCTTGCAGCACGGTTGAACCCAATCTTGAACATTCTCTGGAGCATTCCGATCGAAGCCCTGTCTTTGTCAATGATCAGTTGTCCTGCTTCTGTAAAATAGACATCCCTGTCATCTGTATCCTCCGCAGATACTCCTGAAATGGATGTCGGAACATCTGCAGTCATCATATGTTCTTCCAGTTCATTACTGTAAGCCGTACTTCCATTTTTGTCAATCAGATAATCTACAACTTTCTGAACTTCTTTATCAGAGACAAAGGATCCCTGCACCCTCACCGGCTTTGGATAACCGGATGGATAGAACAGCATATCTCCTTTTCCCAGCAGCTTTTCTGCCCCGTTCATATCAATGATCGTACGCGAATCCACTCCCGATGAAACTGAAAATGCAATTCTTGACGGCATATTTGCCTTGATCAGTCCCGTGATGACATTCACTGACGGACGCTGGGTCGCAAGGATCAGATGAAGCCCCGCCGCACGTGCCAACTGTGCAAGACGACAGATCGCCCCCTCCACTTCTCCGGGAGCTACCATCATCAGATCTGCAAGCTCATCAATGATGATAATGATCTGTGGAAGTTTTTTCCTCTGCATCTTCTCCGGTCTCACCTCTCAGGACTTTTTCATTGAATCCTTTCAGGTCCCTTACATTGTACTCAGCGAAAAGCTTATAACGCTTTTCCATCTCGGCAACTGCCCAGTTCAAAGCCCCGGCAGCCTTTTTCGGATCAGTTACAACCGGAATCATCAGATGCGGGATTCCGTTATATACACTCAGTTCTACAACTTTCGGATCTACCAGGATCAGCTTCACATCTTCCGGATCTGCTTTGTAGATAATGCTCATGATCAGGGTATTGATGCAGACAGATTTACCTGAACCTGTCGCTCCTGCGACAAGGAGATGCGGCATTTTTGCAATATCTGCCACAACAACTTTTCCTGCAATATCTTTTCCAACTGCAAAGGAGATCGGTGATCTGCTGTTCTTGAACTCATCGGACTCCAACAGATCTCTCAGCATAACGGCTGTATTTTCACTGTTCGGGACTTCAATCCCGACAGCAGCTTTTCCCGGTATAGGAGCTTCGATCCTCAGATCAGCAACAGCAAGATTCAGCTTGATATCATCTGCCAGCCCGACAATCTTGCTGACTTTTACTCCCTGTTCCGGCTGCAGCTCATACCGGGTCACAGACGGACCACAGCTTGCATTGGTGACATGAACCCCTACTCCAAAGTTCTGAAGTGTCTGCTCCAGCTTTAATGCTGTGGCACGCAGATGTGCATCGGAATCTCCACCGCCCTTTTTTCCCTTTTACCAGAAGATTCATCGGTGGAATGCGGTAAATCTTCTGCGGCTGCTCTTCCATTGCTTCTGACAGACTGCTCTACACTGGCTGTCTCGGCTGCAACTGCCTGTGCATTTTCTTTCGTATTTTTCCTGTTCCGTCTGGCCGGTATCTCCTGCGGATCAGATGGCATCTGCATTGCATCAGGTACTCCTTCTTCAGCAGATCTTTCTGTTCCGGTCATCTCTGTCTCTTCTGCTGTAAGCGGTTCTGCACGGTTAATA
>ENA-OQDL01000674-OQDL01000674.1-human-gut-metagenome-genome-assembly--contig:-NODE-674-length-20832-cov-5.397489_pt1 | contig 20832 bp, 18 predicted proteins | sample MGYA00242782_ERZ504609 | MGnify/ENA primary metagenome ERZ504609 (study PRJEB26092, sample SAMD00036320) | human gut metagenome | host: Homo sapiens | study: EMG produced TPA metagenomics assembly of... | reverse complement strand
CAACAACCGCCTGATCAACCGCACTGGCCAGCTTTGTTGCAAAAGATCTTACTGCTGAGATAATACTGTCATGTCGTTCATGAAACCGGACTTCATCATACTCTATGGTATTATTTAACATGACAATCATCGTCATATTGAATGCTCCCTGCGAAAAGAAGATTAGAAAACCGATGATATTCAGTAAAACAACACTCTTTGGTAAAATGTAGCCTACACTCATAAAAAAGCATATACCCAATGCCTGTAATGATGGTAGCTGCAGTTATAATCTGATTTCGTGTGAATTTTGAGGAAAGCCACGCAAAAGATGCCTCTGATATCAGCGTTCCTAATCCATACATAATTGTAAACCAAAATACAAGACTGCCACCTACAGAATATCCAAATTCAAAATAAAAGAAATTCATTCCAATCATAATCAGAAGACCATTTCCGATTTGGAATAATAAACATGCAATTCCAATCACTATCAACTGATCATTTCTCAGGAATATATGAAACATATCTTTTAATGACAGTGTTCTCTTCTTTTCCGGTCGTTTTCTCTCTTTTACTCCAAACACTGTAAGTAGCTGGAAACCAATAAAACAAAAAGCAATCACAATCGCAGCCGTCCGATATGCCATAATCGCATTTCCAGCTACCATATCAGGGAGCAGGCCTGCAACAGAAAACTGTCCGATACAAATAAAAATTCCCTGTACGGTTACCAGCCAGTTCCGTTCTCCCGGATCTGATGTAAGACTCGGCAGCATTCCCCAATAGGCAATATCATTCATTGTGTAAGTCATTCCCCATAAAAGATATCCCACTCCAAAAAATGCAACAAATCCCCATCCTTCCGGCCTTACTGTAAACAAGCAGATAATTATCAGGCTGTTTAAAATTACTCCTATAAAAATCCAAGGTTTAAATTTTCCGGCTTTCAAATGCGAATTTTCAATAATAATTCCCATCATTGGATCATTAATGGCATCCCACAGCAGACACACTACCATAATTGCTGATATTACTGCATATTGGGCAACTGTCAGTTTCATTGTATATTGAATATATGTAAGAAGAAACATAGAGATAAGTGCATACGCCATATCTCTTCCGGTTGCTCCTATACAATAGCTCCATTTTGTGCGTTTATCCAATTTATTGTTTTCCATATACGACTTCCCCCTCTCTCTATTTCTTCAGCAGTCTTTTAAAAGCCTGCAGATATTTTTTATTTGCATTGTAAACTAACATATCGATTAACTTCGGAGTTGCAATTCCACCACTGGTTGCAATCAGTCCTTCCAGATTTCCTTCTTCGACTCCCATTTTTACCATTTTAAAGGCCGGGTCCCGCTCTGATTTTCCCCGAAGTATAATCTTAAGTCCGATATGTACGACTCCACGAACAAATTTTCCAAACATTGAGACATTTACCACATCCTGATAGGAATCGTAAACCGTATACTCTCCACGCTTTTTTTCTTTGTCATGTTTTGGTTCACCGCCTAATAGCTGATAAAATTGTTCTGCACTGATTTCCATTCCATGTGGCTGCTCTCTAAAATAATCCGGAAACAGTTCTCTTTCATTTCTAAAATAACTATTTCCTACTACTTCCATATTCGCCTTTAATTGCAAATCATGTACCGATGCTCCGATACAGATCTGATATTTGCCGCTTAACATGGAAAAGGCTTTTTTCTCTACATCATAGACGGAAAAACTTCTTTCATCCAGCTCTAATATAACTTCTTTTTCTTCTCCCGGATGCAGATATATTTTTTGAAATCCCTTTAATCTATATGGCTTCTGATAACATCTGATTCGTTCGGGCAGACATATAACTGTGCTATTTCTGCTCCACTCACCTTTCCGATATTTTTAATTTTAAAACGAATTTGTATCTTTCCACCACTATATACTTCCGGCACATTCAATTCCGAATAGGAAAAAGAAGTATAGGAAAGTCCATAACCAAACGGATATTTTACCGGAACATGGAATGTCTCATAGTAACGATAACCTACAAAAATGCTTTCCCTGTATTCTACATCATCATTCGGAGGTGCAAAATATCTCCATGCCGGGGTATCTTTTTCTGAAAACGGAATTGTCTCTGCCAATTTACCGGATGGATTCACCTCTCCACTGATTAAGTCAGCAACAGATTCCCCTACAGCCTGTCCTCCGAGGTACATGTGAAGAATTGCTCCTACATTCTTTTCAAAACTAAAATCCATAGGCGCACCACCGAAACTAATTGCTGCAATATGATCTTTTCCGACAGTTTCTGCAATTTCAGCCAACAGCTCTTCCTGATTTTGAGGAATTTTAAGATTTTTCCTGTCGTATCCTTCTCCTTCGTAAGATTCTGTAAGACCGATAAAATATAGAATCACACAATCCTTTTTTCTATATTCCTGTTTCAGTTTTTCTATCGTATCCTGTAGTTGCTTTTCTCCTAATTCTTCCTTTTCATTCTGATATCCCTGTATATAAGTTACCTGATATCCTTTTTCACGTATTGCTTCAATCGCATTTGTCATCTCCGTCGGCTGGATATGACTGCTCCCACCTCCCTGAAACCGCATCTGCCTGGCAAGCTCTCCAATAATGATTACCTTCTTCTCTTTTCCAATTGGCAAAACACTATTATTTTTCAAAAGTACTGCACTTTCATTTTCCAGTTTACGTGCCACCTGATTCTGTTCTTCCATATCTACCTCATAATTTTCTTCTATATTTTTATGAAGTGATACAAAATTCTGCAGAACATTCTTAGTCCAGTTATCCAGTTCCTGATCCGTAATCCGGCCATCCTTATACGCTTCTTTTAACACATCTGTGTGGAAGCCTTTCGGATCTGGCATTTCCAGTGTCAGACCATTTTTCATACAGCTTACAATATCATTTGCTGCTCCCCAATCCGACACCACACCACCTTGATATTTCCATTCTTTTCTCAGAACATCTGTCAGTAAGTATTTATTTCTTGCTCCAAATTCGCCATTAATCCTGTTGTATGAAGCCATTACAGAAGTCGGTTTTGCTTTTTTCACAACTTCTTCAAAAGCCGACAGATATATTTCCCTAAAAGTTCTTTCATCAATCTGGCTATTGGATGTCATTCGTCTTGTTTCCTGTGAATTAACAGCATAATGCTTTAAACTCGTACCTATCCCAAGACTCTGTACCCCTTCGATATATCCCGTTGCCAGCTTTCCTGTCAAATACGGATCTTCACTGAAATATTCAAAATTTCTTCCACATAAAGGAGAACGCTTGATATTGATTCCACAGCCTAACACAATGGATATCTGCTCTTTTTTTGCTTCTTTCGCGATCGCTTCACCCATCTTTTTAACAATAGCAGGATTCCAACTGCAGGCTATTGCACTTGCAGTTGGAAAACAGGTTGCTGGCTTACTGGTTTCAATATCCCCAACCTTTTCCTGCTCCAGTTTTCGAATCCCATGTGGTCCGTCTGTCATCATAATAGAGGGGATTTTCCCATTACAGTCATAAGTATGCCAGTCACCAACACCGCCTAAAAGCCGGATTTTTTCATCTATTGTTAACTGTTCACATATTTTATCAATGTTCATCTCTTTTCCTCTCTTTTTAATCTCTTAATTGCATTTTATCTATTTCCGGCATATAATTATATTGATTTATCGTGTTTTTGACAGGAGGAATTACCTATGTATAAAATGAAGTCAGACATCAATTTTTCACTCACACATGAAATGTTGGAAAATGCAGAAAATGAACGGATACATACATCTTATGCACAGGAAAAGGCAATTCTCGAATGTGTCTCAAACGGAGATATTCATGCATTGGAGAATACCTATTATTCACTCCCAACAACTGTTTACGGAAAGATGACCTCTTCCAATTCCAAATTAAAATTGCTTTTTTATGCAAGTATTGCTAATACAACTTTAGTTACCAGATATGCCATCGAAGGAGGACTTAATGAGGAAACTGCTTTTTCCTTAAGTGATGTATATATACGAAAAATGGAACAATGTACCGATGTTGACGCTTTAATGAAATTAAATGAACAGATGGCTATTGAATTTACGCTTCGTGTTGCAGAAGCAAAAAAGACGCCAAAAAACTACTATTCACCAGCTATTTCTCGCGTCATTGATTATATCTATCATGGTAAAAATAAAACTTTAACCTTAAATCAACTGGCATCTTTAGTTAATTTAACACCTAAATATCTGTCTGCCCTGTTCCATAAAGAAACCGGACAGACGCTTACTGTTTTTATCCATAAAGTTCTTATTGAAAAGGCACAGAATTTACTGGCATATTCCGACTATAGTCTGGGTGAAATCAGTACTTACTTGAATTTTTCATCTCAAAGTTATTTTATTTCTATTTTTAAGAGATACACTGGTATAACTCCCGGACAATATCGTAAAATGCATCGCCAGATTAGTTGGTAAAATAGAAAATAAAATAAGAATATCGATGATTAAACGTTACTATCGCCAGAACTTTTCTCGTCTTGAAGATAAAAGAAAGCTACCAGTTTTTCCGTATAATCAGCAATTTCTTTATCCGTAATGTTATCGGAATCATCAAATTGCTGTTGGATGCTCTCATTAAAATCCTCTTCGATTTCTTTCTTGGCATCTTTTTCTGAGATTTCTAACAGATTCGCATAGTCCTTATCTCTTGTTTGTATAAAGGCATTTATCCTTTGGATAAGTAATACTAATAAATCGACTCTTTGAAATCTATGACCTGCGAGGCTAAAAAAATTTAACAAAGTATTTTTTCGCGTCAACAAACTAAAAAAATGTTGACGCGATGTTGACGCGGAGCTATTTAGATACCTCCTTTAATAATGAGAATATAAAAAGAGACTTCCGTCTATATTTAAACGGAAGTCTCCAAAAAAGCCTATACAATCAAGCTTTCTATTTAGAATTTGCCCTCATCAGCAGCCTGCTGAAACAGAAACGGCAACTGCCACTGTAGCACCAACCATTGGGTTATTACCCATTCCGATAAGTCCCATCATCTCAACGTGAGCCGGAACTGATGAAGATCCTGCGAACTGTGCATCTGAATGCATACGTCCCATTGTATCTGTCATACCGTATGAAGCTGGTCCTGCTGCCATGTTGTCTGGGTGAAGTGTACGTCCTGTACCACCGCCTGATGCTACTGAGAAGTACTTCTTGCCCTGCTCGATACACTCTTTCTTGTATGTACCTGCTACCGGATGCTGGAAACGAGTTGGGTTTGTAGAGTTTCCTGTGATAGAAACACCAACGTTCTCGTGATGCATGATTGCAACACCTTCCTGAACATCATCTGCACCGTAACACTTAACTGTTGCACGGAGTCCATCTGAGTATGCATGCTCAGAAACGATGTTGAGCTTAGCTGCCTTGTAGTCATACTGTGTCTCTACGAATGTGAATCCGTTGATACGTGAGATGATCTGTGCAGCGTCTTTTCCAAGTCCGTTAAGGATAACACGCAGTGGTTTCTGACGAACCTTGTTTGCCTTCTCAGCGATTCCGATAGCACCCTCAGCGGCTGCGAATGACTCGTGACCTGCTAAGAAACAGAAGCACTCTGTCTCCTCCTCGAGGAGCATCTTTCCAAGGTTACCATGTCCTAAACCTACCTTACGGTGATCAGCAACTGATCCAGGGATACAGAATGCCTGAAGTCCCTCTCCGATTGCTGCTGCAGCATCTGCTGCTCTTCTACATCCTTTTTTGATTGCGATTGCTGCACCAACTGTGTATGCCCAGCAAGCGTTCTCGAAACAGATTGGCTGGATTTTCTTTACCTGATCGTAAACATCAAGTCCAGCGTCCTTTGTAATCTTTTCAGCTTCTTCGATTGAGCTGATACCATAGCTGTTAAGTACAGCATTGATCTGGTCTATTCTTCTTTCATATGATTCAAATAATGCCATTGTCGTTCTCCTTTCCTCTTATTCCTGTCTTGGATCGATGATCTTAACAGCACCCTGCTCTGGAGTTACACGACCGTATGATCCTGAAGCTTTCTCCCAAGCTGTGTTAGCGTCATCACCCTTTTTGATAAAATCTGTCATTTTTCCAAGAGAAACGAACTGGTATCCAATTACTTCATCGTTCTTGTCAAGAGCGATTCCTGTTACATAGCCCTCAGCCATCTCAAGGTAACGAACTCCCTTTGCCTTTGTTGCGTACATTGTACCAACCTGTGAGCGAAGTCCCTTTCCTAAATCCTCAAGTCCTGCTCCAACAGCAAGTCCATCATCAGAGAATGCAGACTGTGTACGACCGTAAACGATCTGTAAGAATAACTCTCTCATAGCTGTATTGATGGCATCACAAACTAAGTCTGTGTTTAATGCCTCAAGAATTGTCTTACCCTGTAAGATTTCTGCTGCCATAGCTGCAGAGTGTGTCATTCCTGAGCATCCGATAGTCTCAACTAATGCCTCTTCAATTACTCCATTCTTTACATTGAGTGAGAGCTTGCAGGCACCCTGCTGTGGTGCACACCAGCCTACACCGTGTGTAAATCCTGAAATGTCCTCAATTTTCTTAGAATGAACCCATTTTCCTTCTTCTGGGATAGGAGCTGGCTCATGTTTTGCGCCCTTAGCTACAGGACACATGTTTTCAACTTCCTTAGTGTAAATCATCTTAAGACTCCTTTCGTTATGGTTTTAACATACCCAATTTATTTTCTCATATTTTTTGTCATAAGTCTAGAGTATCATCGACAAAAAACAACAAAAATACAATATTTTTTCAAACAACATTACTATTTTTTAAGAACTACGTTGTCCTTGTCCTTGAAAATGTGGTTTGCAGGAATGACTCCGCGTACTCTTGAAAGCGGATAAATGTTTGAATTTCTTCCTATTACTGTTCCCGGATTGAGTACCGAGTTGCAGCCCACCTCCACATGGTCACCGAGCATAGCGCCGAATTTCTTGCGGCCGGTTTCAATCTCCTCTTTTGTATCGTAAACATCCTTTACGACTACAAGAGTCTTGTCACTCTTTACATTTGATGTAATAGAGCCTGCGCCCATATGTGATTTGTAGCCCAGAATTGAATCTCCTACATAGTTGTAGTGTGGCACCTGTACTGAATTGAAGATGATTACATTTTTAAGTTCTGTGGAGTTTCCTACTACTGAGCCCTTGCCTACGATTGCACTGCCACGGATAAAAGCACACTGTCTGATTTCTGCGTCCTCGCAGATGATTAGCGGACCGTGTAGATATGCGCTGTCAAATACTGTTGCGCTCTTTGCTACCCAGATATCCTCTCCTCTTTTCTCATAGATTTCAGGGTCGAGTGTTGGTCCGAGCTCCTTGATGAAATCACTTATTCCGGCAAGTGCCTCCCATGGATAAGTGAACTGCGATAAATACTCCTTTGCGATTGTTTCATCCAGATTATAGAGATTTGTTATTTTAGCGTTTTCCATTTTCTATGTCCTTTCTTTTATTTATTATGTGAAAATTATTGACTATTTTTTTAACTGTCATTTTAATATTTAAACTTAAATATAAGCATTAAACATAAATATAAAAAATCATATTAATTATAGATTTAATAATTAATTATAGGCAGAGCTACTCACCGAACAGCTCATGCGCCGCCGCAAGTGCCGCCTCCGACACATCATCTGCCTGTGCACTATCAGCTGCCATATCAAATCCTGCCAGAAATTCCTCTGGGATTCCCATCTCATCCATGGTTGTATTATTCATGGTTGTCTTATCCGGCGCATCATCTGCCGTGCTCTGTACTTCAGCATTGTTCTGTGTATCAGCATTGTTATATGCATCAGCATTGTTCTGTGCATCAGCATTGTTATGTACTTCAGCCGTGCTCTGCACTTCTTCCTCGCCGGTGTTATCGAAATCAAATGATATCTGGTCATTTTCAAACTTAAGGCATGTATCGAATACATTTCCCGCCTTTGAAGTGAAGCCTGTGACCTTCTTTTTGGTCTTTCCTGTAGTAAACAGCTCCGTGAGAATTTCCTCTGAAAGCTCCACCTTTGCCACAGTATGCCAAACATTGAAGCCGCACTCGCACTCATATTTCCACTGTGTCTTTTTGAGAGGTCTGCCACACTTTGGACAGAGTACATTGGTCTCGATTGGCTTAGGCTTTTCGGGAAAATCAAAGGCTATATCTCCGTCTTCTGTGAGCTTTAGCGGTGCGTCAAACTTCATGCCTGTCTTTGAGACAAATCCTGATATAACTTCTGTCTTTTTCTTTGTCAGAAGCTCCTTAAGTACCGATTCCTTTATCTTGACGCTTGCGACCTTGCCCACCATAAAGCGGCAGCTCTCAGGATCATCACGTCTATTGTTCTCGCATACAAATCCAAACGGCGCCACCTGGATTTTGCCTCCACACTTCGGACATACTACATCCTTCACTGTCTTTGGCTCTACATGGTCAAAATCAAACTGGACAGAGAGCTTCTTGTTTTCATCCTCCTTAAGCACCAGGCACGCATCGAAGCGTTTCCCGCTTTTGGATTTAAAGCCTCGTATGGTCTCGGTCTTTTTATCATTAAGAAGCTGCTTTAAGTTTGCGGCTGTGATTGTCTTTCCCGCAATCTGTCCCACCGAAAAGCGGCAGCTTCCCGGCTCATCACCCTTGTAGTTCACACAGCCATAGCCAAACGATGTCTTTTTTATCTGACCACCACAAAGCGGACAGACGACATCCTTTATGGTTTCGTCCTCCACATTGTCAAAGTCAAATGCTACGACGGTGTGCATTTTCTCACTTCCCTCTGTGACCGGCTCCTTCTTTAAAACGAGGCATGCGTTGAAGCGCTTTCCCGATTTTGATTTAAAGCCCTTTATCGTCTCTGTTCTGCCGTTTGCCATGAGCTCTAAAAACTGTACCTGTGACAGCTGCTTGTCTGCTATCCTTCCAACGAAGAAATGGCAGCCATCCTCTGTCTGTCTGTTATAGTTTGCACATCGGTAGCCGTATGGCGACACATATATATCGCCTCCACAGTCCGGGCATACAATGCCCTCGACCTTTTGCGGCTTTACATTTTCAAAATCAAATGTGGCTGATACCTTGTTCGTCTGTTCATCCTTGTTGAGCTTTAAGCATGCATCAAAGCGTTTGCCGCTCTTCGACTTAAAACCACGGATTGTGTCGGTGATTCCCTCTTCAATCAGCTTTTTGACCTGTTCCTCCGGAATATCAAGTCCTGCCACCTGTCCGATATTAAAATTACATCCTGATTTATCATTTTTGTAATTGGCGCAGCCATAGCCAAACGGTGTGGTCACTATCTCACCGCCGCAGACCGGGCACTTGACACCTATCTTTCGTCTGGCCGCCGCACCTCTGGCATTTTTGCCTGCAAAGCTGCTGATACGGTCTGCAATCTCAGGGCGCAGATTCTGCTCAATCATCTTTTCTGTCTCTTTTCGGATAAAGCTCTCAAGCTTTCCCCTGTATTCCCAGAAATCCACCGTGCCCCTTGTAATTCCGTCCAGTCCCTTTTCCCAGTTGGCTGTCATCTTTGGATTAAGAAGTGCCGGAACTGTCATGTATACGACCTCAAATACCATCTCACCAAGGCTTTCGGGTGTGAGTATCTGTGTCTTTTTGTTCAGATTCAGATATCCTATACGGACAAGCTTCTGGATTATCTCCGCTCTCGTTGCTGAGGTGCCTATTCCTGAGCCCTTTATCTGCTCACGAAGCTCCTCGTCCTCGATAAGCTGTCCTGCATTTTCCATGGCAAGCACCATGGAGCCTGATGTATAGCGCTTTGGCGGAGATGTCTTACCAAACTTGATATTATAGCCTTGGCATGCTATCTCATCACCCGCCTTTAGCTTATCGGCAAACTCAAGCATCACCTTTGGATTTACGACTATCTCATCATTGCTGCCGTTTGCTGTGCTGTTTTCATCTGTACTATCTGCAGTTTCACTGTTTTTACCAAGTATTCGTGCGTTTGATTCCTCAAACGACTTCTTTTTCGGCGGATTCGCCACCTGTAAATAGCCCTCGCTCTTTAGTACCTTTGATGATGCAAAAAAACTTTCCTTATCCACATCTACGACAAGCTTCACATTCTCATACTCTGCCGGTGGATAAAAAATACTAAGGAAACGCCTGACAATCAGCTCAAATACTGCTCTTTGAAGCGATGTAAGCCCCGAAAGCTCTGTAAGCTGACCTGTCGGAATGATAGCATAGTGGTCTGTTACCTTGCTGTCATCCGTGTACTGCGTATCAACTATGTTGGCATATAGCCTCTTTTGCATAATATGCTCCACAAAGTCTGCTGTCGATTCAAAACCTTTAAGCCTGCTTATATTTTTTCCAATCTCCTTTGCCACAGCGCTTGAGAGCACCCTGGCATCTGTTCTAGGATAGGTGGTGAGCCTTTTTTTCATACAGATCCTGAGCCACCTGTAATGTCTCATCAGGACTGATTTTAAACTTCTTTGAGCACTCTGCCTGCAGCTCCGCCAGATTGAAAAGAAGCGGTGCTCTTTTTTTAGCAATATTCTTAACTATAGATTTAACTTTCGCCTGTTTGCCGTTTAATTCTTCAATTAAAGCAAGTGCATCTTTTTCCTCTTTGAAGCCGTTTTCCTTGTATAAAAGCGGTGATTCAAAGTACCTTGAGCCTTCTACAGCCTTCCACTCTGCCTCTACACCGGCATCCGTAAACCTACCGATTACCCTGTAAAACGGAGTCTCCTTAAAGTTTCTGATTTCGCGCTCACGTATTACTACCATTCCAAGCACACAGGTCATCACTCGTCCGACCGCGATTGCCGTGTACGAGCGTGTACCCGCTGCATCGTTTAGCAGATTGCCGTATTTGACCGACATGACACGCGAAAAGTTGATGCCCATCGCATAGTCCTCGATGGTACGCATGATGCCGCTCTTTCCGAGGTTTGCATACGCACTCATCGGCTTTGCCTCTTTTATGCCTCTTAGGATTTCCTCCTCGGTCTGCGAATCTATCCAGACTCGAAGCTCCTCCATGCCTTCCCTGACACCGCCAAAGTTTCTGATATTCTCCTCGATGGTCTGTCCTTCTTTTCCGGCATCACCTGCCCAGTAGACTCTGTCAATGTCCTCTCTCTGCAAAAGAGCGTGCACAATATTGTACTGCTTGCGCACGCTGTCTATCACATCATATTTGTATTCCTTTGGCAGAAACGGCAGATCCTCAAGACGCCATTTCTTGTATTTCATGTCGTAGGACTCAGGGTAGACCAGCCCGACCAGATGTCCCACGCACCATGAAATCACATATTCTCCATTTTCTATATAACCGTCATTGCGTCCGCTCACCCGCAGCACCTTCGCAAATTCCTGTGCCACGGACGGCTTCTCTGTTATTATCAGTGATTTTCCCATAAGCTCCTCTATAATTCATCCATGGTCATCATTGGCTTGTCCCAGTTGCAGAAGCCGATGATACTCCTTCTATCCTCACTCTGAGCCACGATGAGCTCCTCCTTTTGACAGCCTCTCCTTCCGTAGAGCACTACGAGCTGGTTACCCGACTCTTTATAGAGCTGCTCAAGTTTCTCTAAATCTGTGTGTTTTGCTTTCATAATATTACTCCAAAATAATCAACTTGAAATATTATATCACAATTTAACACATATACAAATAGATTCTAATTATAATTTCCGAGCTCCTATTGTAGCTTTCACTTTATTTCTGACAAATATATAGCAGATAACCTGCATGATGATTGTCGCTATCCATGAACCGGGATATGATATAAACAGGAAAAACAGCGACCTGTGGCTTGGAAACAGACCATATATCCAGATGATTCTGACTCCGACTGTTCCTATTATAGAAAGTATCATAGGTACTGTTGAGTATCCCATTCCTCTTAGTGCTCCCGGAAAAAGGTCCATGATTCCACATAGGAAATATGGGATTGTTGTAATCGAAATAATCTCAAGTCCTGATTTAATTACCTCACTATTACTAGTATATATGCCAAGTATCTGTGTTCCAAATATGTATGAGGCACTTCCCATCACAAGTGCTACCGCTGTCGTGAGAAACAGACAGTCTATCAGTACCCTGTCCATTCTCTTTTGTTTTCCTACCGCATAGTTCTGGCTTGTAAAGCTCATGCAGGCCTGTGTGATTGAGTTGACAGATACATACAAAAAGCCAAGTATATTGTTTGCCGCCGTATATCCAGCCATGGCTATTGAGCCAAAGGAATTGACTGATGACTGAAGCATGGCATTTGAGATATTTATGACTGTGCTCTGTATGCCGGCCGGAATTCCCACCTGAAATATCTGAAGCATATATTCCTTATCAATCGCAAGCTTATTAAAGCAGAGCTTATAGCTGGTATCTGCTTTGCTCAAACAATATAATACAAGTACGCTGGAAACAAACTGCGAAACAATTGTACCGATTGCAACACCTGCAACATCCAGTTTACACACTATTACAAAAAACAGATTGAGCAGTGCATTGATACAGCCTGAAATAATCAAAAAGATAAGAGGTCTCTTTGTATCGCCGACAGCACGCAAAATTGCCGCGCCATAGTTATAAAGCATAAAACAGGCATACCGCAAAATAGAAATCCTCATATAAATAGTAGAAAGACCTATGACATCATCCGGTGTACCCATAATTTCCAGCGCACCCCTTGCAAAAATAACACCGACCACACCCATCACAATACCACTTATGAGTGCAATCATAATAGCGGTGTGCACCGTCTTAGACATCTCCTTATCCTTGCCTGCCGCATAAAATCGGGCAGCGAGCACATTCGCACCAAGCGATATACCCATAAACAGATTGACAAACACATTGATAAGTGCCGTAGTCGAGCCGACAGCCGCAAGTGATTTGCTGCCACTAAACTGTCCCACGACAATAATATCCACCGCATTAAACGCTAACTGCAAAATACCCGAAATCATAAGCGGCAACGCAAACGAAATAAGCTTATCCATTATTGAACCGTTCACCATATCAATTTCATACTTATTATTCTTCACTTATCTCTACCTCTTAAAAAATATTCTCCTCAGCCTATCTATTTTACCACGATAAAATATAAATTCAAGCGTAACTATTTAAAACAACTGAGAATAAAAAAGCCCAAAAAAGAGAGCCTCTTTTAAGAGGCTCGACTTTTGCATAATAATTAATTCACAGAGTGAGGATTTTCCGTTCAATACACCGCCTTCACCGGAGAGTACACAGTATGTTCCGAAGAAAAAATATGAACTGCCACGGGTTTCCAATAGGTCAAATGACAGTTTAGACTTGCAAATTGCCATAGCCTATCAATAAAAAATCCCGTGGCTGACTTCATATTTTATCTGAGGAATACTACTGTGTGCTACACCGGTGCCCACAGCCCACAAACGGAAAATCCGCCCTCCTAATAAAAATTGAATCTTTTGCCAACTCTACTTCTTTGTGATGTAACCCTGTGCCTTAAGAAGCTCTGCACAAAGCACTGCTCCACCGGCTGCACCACGTACTGTGTTGTGTGAGAGTCCGACGAACTTCCAGTCATAGACTGTATCCTCTCTGAGACGTCCGACATTGATTCCCATACCATGCTCATAATCCACATCAAGTGCAACCTGAGGACGATTATCCTCTTCACAGTATCTGATAAACTGCTTTGGTGCGCTTGGAAGCCCAAGCTCCTGTGGTACTCCGCTGAACTTCTCGAGTGCCTCGATGAGCTGCTCCTTTGTAGGGTTCTTTTTGAACTTAACAAATACAGCTGCTGTATGTCCGTTTAATACAGGAACACGGATACACTGGCATGTGATAACCGGTGACTCTGCAGGAACAATCTGTTTCTTCTCATCATCCACATATCCCCAGAGACGAAGTGGCTCTTTCTCAGATTTCTCTTCCTCTCCACCGATGAATGGAATGATGTTTCCAACCATCTCAGGCCAGTCCTTGAATGTCTTTCCGGCACCTGAGATTGCCTGATATGTTGTAGCAACAACCTCATATGGCTCAAACTCTTTCCATGCTGTAAGAACCGGAGCATATGACTGGATTGAGCAGTTTGGCTTTACTGCTACGAAGCCTCTCTTTGTACCGAGACGCTCCTTCTGATATTTGATAACCTCCATGTGCTGTGGGTTGATTTCAGGTACAACCATTGGCACATCAGGTGTCCATCTATGGGCACTATTGTTTGAAACTACAGGAGTCTCTGTCTTTGCGTAGTCCTCCTCGATCTTCTTGATCTCGTCCTTTGACATATCAACGGCTGAGAATACGAAGTCAACCTGTGAAGCAACCTCTTCTACCTCATTGACGTTCTTTACGATAATTTTCTTAACTGCCTCAGGCATTGGTGTGTCCATTTTCCATCTATCACCAACGGCGTCCTCGTATGTCTTGCCTGCACTTCTTGGGCTGGCTGCAATTGTTGTTACCTCAAACCATGGATGATTCTCTAAAAGAGAAATAAATCTCTGTCCTACCATTCCTGTTCCACCGAGGATACCTACTTTAAGCTTTTCACTCATTACTCTAATCTCCCTATCTTCTAGAATTTCTTCGACCATGTCATACACTATACTTTGACATTAAAATCAGGTTTTGTCCGTCTGTCGCGTACAACTGTCTTTATAGGAAATATATTACTTGAAACTCTAATGAAAAACAAGGAAAAAACTATATTAAATTAATAATTTTTCTCCCTGTTTTTTATAAAATATGCACAAAAACTACACTTCATCCTGCCAATTTAACTTCATATACTCGTCGTAAACGGCAATTGCCTTGTCCATTGATGTCTTTGATGGTGCTCCAACTGTACACCTTGTGCTGACACAGGTCTCCATTGAAATGGCATCAAATACATCCTCCTCAAATACCGGAGAGATAGCCTTGAGCTCGTCGATACTCATATCGTCGATTGCAATGCCCTTGTCGATGCAGTAAAGCACTATTCTTCCTACAATACCGTGTGCATCTCTGAACGGTACACCCTTTTTAACGAGATAATCAGCTGCATCTGTGGCATTTGTAAAGCCATTGTTTGCACTCTTTCTCATCACGTCCTTGTTAAACTTCATTGTATCAATCATTCCTGTAAAAAGTGCGATACATCCCTTTGCAGTGTCGAATGCATCAAATGCCAGCTCCTTATCCTCCTGCATATCCTTGTTGTACGCAAGCGGAATGCCCTTCATGGTGGTGAGAAGCGACATGAGTGCACCGTATACACGGCCTGTCTTTCCTCTGACAAGCTCTGCTATATCAGGATTTTTCTTCTGTGGCATGATTGAGCTTCCTGTGCTGTACGCATCGTCAATCTCAACAAACTGGTACTCGTTTGAATTCCATATGATAATTTCCTCAGAAAAACGTGACAGATGCATCATGATAGTTGAAAGAGCCGATAAAAACTCAATCAGATAATCCCTGTCTGACACACCGTCCATACTGTTAAGTGTCGGTCCGTAAAAATCCAGAAGCTGTGCTGTATAGTCCCTATCAAGCGGATATGTAGTGCCTGCAAGTGCTCCTGAGCCAAGCGGACAATAGTTCATTCTCTTATATATATCGCACAGTCTTGATCTGTCTCTCTTAAACATCTCAAAATATGCGCCCATATGGTGAGCCAGAGTGATCGGCTGGGCCTTCTGCAAATGTGTAAAGCCCGGCATGATAGTCTGTGTGTTTTCTTTCATAATCTTAAGGATAACAGCTAAAAGCTCCTTAAGCTCATCATCAGTCTCCTTCACTGTCTTTCTGGTGAAAAGACGCATGTCAAGAGCTACCTGGTCGTTTCTGCTTCGGCCTGTGTGAAGCTTCTTTCCTGTGTCACCAAGCCTGTCTATGAGTGTAGCCTCAACGAAGCTGTGGATATCCTCATACTTTGAGCTGATTTCAAGCTCCCCTGACTCTACCTCCTTAAGTATCTGCTTTAGGCAAGCCACTATATCGTTGCTCTCTGCCTGTGAGATGATGCCCTGCTTTCCAAGCATCGTGACATGGGCGATGCTGCCCTCTATATCCTCTTTATAAAACTTCTGATCAAATGAAATGGACGCATTGAAATTGTAAACGAGTTGATCTGTCTCCTTTGTGAAACGTCCTCCCCATAACTGTGCCATGAGATTCCTCCTTGATTATTAAATGATGATTTATTTTCATGTATCACAATGTATTGTATAAAATAAGATGTGATACCGCCGCCTGCTCTAAATAGCCGCTTTACTGTGCTAAATTATATAATAATTTTTGCTGTCACGCAACCACATTTTCACCCACGTGCTGCAATCTCTCTGTCACGTTGCTCCTTGGAAAATACACAGCCGCAATAGTACTGCCTGTACATATCATACTGCTTTGATATTTCTGTGGACTTTTTATAGCCCTCTTTCTTCTTAAAATCAGAGAAAAGATATCGCACTCCATATTGGCTCTCTAAGTCTTTTCCTATCTCATTGAGCTTTTCGGCATTCTTCAACGGGCTGATGGAAAGTGTCGTAGTAAAAAAATCAAAGCCATGCTCCCTTGCATACTGTGCACTCTCCTCAAGACGCAGCCTGTAGCACTTAAAGCACCTCTCCCCGCCCTCAGGCACAGCCTCCATGCCGCGTGCCATATCGTAAAAGCTCTTGGTGTCGTACACACCCTCCACAAAGTGAACCGGATTTTTCACCGGAAACTCATCTATAAAGCGCTTCTGCTCCTGTGCTCTCATGTGATACTCCTTTGGTGGGTAAATATTTGGATTGTAATAAAATACCGTCACCTTAAAATACTCCGAAAGCGTCTGTATGCAGTATGTGCTGCACGGCCCACAGCAGCTATGAAGCAAAAGCCGTGGAGTGCAGTTATTGTCCATACAGTTTTCTTTTATTAAATCTTCCATTAATTTTTGATAGTTAATTTTATTTGCCATATTATATTATTTCTTTCTCAAAATTCAAAAATTTTTGACATATCCCAAAATATTATTTCAGGTAACTATTCTGCATATTTACTATCCTGATTAATTACTATTTCTGATATAAGCTGCATAATACGAACAAGGGCCGGAAGTCTCCTCCCGGCCCGGCTCATACTAATCCTCTTCTTCATATCCGAACATTAGTCTAAAAATCTTTTTTCCTGTTTCAGTCTTGAATATGCGCTTGTATGCCTTGTCGATTGCACGGTTTCCCGCATCATCCTCATACAGATTTACGAGGAAATCAGCCTCAACGAGTATCTGATAATCAAGACCATCTATATTGTCATATGTGTGATGGTGACCTATGAGAAAACAAATTCTTTCAACTATGTAATTCTCAAAGCCAAGCTGTGAGAGCATCTTTTGGGCGATTATCGGTCCCTCCTGCTCCTGAAGCTTTCCATCGCACCTGCCATACTTCTCCTCCGCCACACGTATGCCGATATCGTGTGTGTAAGCCGCTGCCTCAAGTATAAAGAGTGAGGCATCATCAAGCTCCTCTCCTATACCGATAAGCCTTGCATAGCTGTGCACCTTGGTGAAATGCTGGATTCTCTTTGGATCGCCATCATAGTAGGCAATCATATCCATAAACAAGTCGTCTAACTGTTGTTTACTATAACTGTCACTATCCATTTAATATATTTTTCTCCTGATGATATGTTAATTAGTCTCATTGCCGGCTTTGCACCGACAATGATAACATACTACAAAGCGATCATTTTTTCAATATTTTTACACAAATATTTCTTATTTTTTAAAATCACTATGTTGTTTGTCACACTGTTATGTGGGAACAGTAACATCACTACTTTGCATCACGGAAAAATCCCCTGAAAGCGAATTCTGACAAAGGCTTCTTGTAAAGCAGCTCTCCTATCAATATCTCAAGTGCCCCGCCTGCAAAAATAGCAATATAGCCTAGCAATGCCACCACCGGGAGTCCAAGCTTAAAAACAGCATTAGAAACCGGCACAAACGCTGCTCCTGAAAGCACAGTAAAAACGCCCATAAACAAAACCATGAATACGATAAAGCCAAGTACAAAATACTTATAGCATATGCTTGTGTACAGATATACTATCAGCAGTGCAACATCAAGCGTAAAAAGTGTGTAGATAAGCTGCGTCTTATCTGCCACTCCATACTGTATCAGAATGACTCTTTCTACCACCAGAAATGTAAAAATAACAAGATTGATTACCGTGCTTGACATCACCGGAATGTATATCTGCAGCTTCTTTTTCAGTGATGTGGACTGGATAAGCTCTGACACATCCATCGACATGATGAGCTGGAATGTGAACATACCACTCATCATAAAGTATATCCCGCCTATGATTGTAGTTCCTTTGCTCATTATATCGGATGCAATTCCGAATACTGCAAAGAATACAAGCATGATCACATTCAGCTTCAGTTTATAGCCATATCTCAATAATTTAAATCCTAATTTAATATCTTTCAGCATAATATTTCTCCTTTTCAAATATACTTCCAATTTAAAATACCTCTACACATCAACATATGATCTGCGGATACGCACTAGCATATGATAATATGTCGCTGCTATCACTCCTACAAGCACCACCGCTAACACAGGTGCGATAAACCACATTCCCCCGCCATAGATCAAAACAGCTATACTACCTGCAATTGCCGGGAAGATAACTATAAGCGCCAGCACATAAATATACATTCCCAGATCCATGTATCTGAATATATTTAATGAGCCAACAGAAACAATTGAAGATACCATAATAATGTCAAATATCGACCAGATATTAACTCCAAATTTAATAAATGGTATTGAAGCAATGAGTATTGTAATTCCAATACGCAGCGGTCTTATAAGTATATCCACAAGAACTGCATTCTCAAAGTATCTTACTCCGTTAAAACCTGTCTTTAAAAAATGCATGCCAAATGCATTCTTCTTGCACATACAGCCGAAGCAGAAATAGTCCTGCACCACCTCGCACATCATATAAAAATAATAAATAATTACTATAACTCCTATCCATGTCCAGATTGTTTTTGAACAGGCAATTAGCATTGATGTAAAAATTGCTAAAACCGGAATCAGTATATTTGTTATAAGACGATACTTGAGATTAGTCATAACACGGTAATCCCTGATGTATGTTAGAACTTCATTCTTTGCTTTATTATCTTTTTTATTAATTGTTCTTTCAGTATCATGTTCCTGTGAAAACATTTTTTTCCTTCATACTTCCTGACTTATTTTCCATAACACCTTACCTCACACTATCGCATCACAATCTTTGTGTTATTTTTCATGACTGCAACGCTTATCTGGTAAAGTGTCGGAATCTCCTTTGTCACATTAAATCCTGCAAGCTTATCTATGTTTTCCGCCAAGCATATGCCCTCGAAGCCATACGGATTTTTGGTCATTGAATAAAGCACCTTACCGGCAGCCTCTGTATCTGCTGCATCTCCTTTAATCAGGATATATTTTTCCTTCAAATCCTCAACAAAGCCCTGCTCCACAAGCTGTCCGTTTTCCATTATAATGGCATAATCGGTGATATTTTCCATATCAGAGATATTGTGCGTAGAGAAAAATACGCTGCGCTTACCGTTGCCCTCATGGATATACTCGCCAATCATCTGACACAGCTTATCTCTCATCAGCGGATCAAGCGGCGATGCCGGCTCATCCAGCAAAAGAAGGTCTGTCTTTCGCGCCATGACTCCTGCCAGCATGAGCTTCATCTTCATACCATCTGAAAATGAGCTGTTGGCTTTCTTCATATCAATGCTGCCATTTGAAAATATTGCAAGCTCCTCACAATATCTGTGAAAATCATCTGCGGAAAAATCATCAAACATCAGCTTGCTGATTTCCTCGATATCCTTAACTGTCCACTGTGGCAGATAATACTTGCCCGGACCTGTGTAGCCTATGCGGTTTTTAATATCTCCCGAGTTTTCCTTCTGTTTGTCGGAATACTGTCCAAAGTATGTGATTTCACCTTTATAGTCTAGCCTGATTCCTGCCAGGATATTTAAAAGTGTTGTCTTTCCTGCTCCGTTTTCTCCGATTAAAGCTGTGGCAAAGCCCTGCGGTATTGCGAAATTCTCCACATCCAGTGTAAAATTTTTAAGTTCCTTTGTGATTTTTGCTGCCTCAATTGCATTCTTTGTTGTCATTTTCATTCCTCCTGACTCGTTTCATATCTTTATTTATCCACCTCAAGCAACGCCTCAAGCATTCCCTTAAGCTCGTCGTTCGAGATTCCGGCTACCTCAGCCGCGGCTATCGCGTCTGTCAGCGACTCCTCCACCTTGCGCAGATGCTGTTCCTTTATCATCTCACTGTCCTGTGCATTGACATAAAAGCCCTTGCCCTGCGCCGCTGTGATAAGCCCCTCATCTGCAAGCTGCTCATAAGCCTTCATCGTGGTTATCACACTGATTTTCAGGTCCTTTGCCAGCCCTCTTATCGACGGAAGGAACTCCCCCTGCTCATACCTGCCGGCCAAAATATCTGTCTTGAAGCTGTCCGCTATCTGCTGATAGATGGGCACTCCTGAATTTTGCATCAGCTTCATATGCTACCTCCGTACTGTATATATTAACTGTTCATGTGTTATATATACACTATATACATTCTATTGTCAATACCTTTCTGAAATTATTATCCCTTAAAATTTCACATCAAAATTTTGATTTGACATACACTCCTATATCTGATAATATAATATCGCTTGCCGATATGGCTCAGTAGGTAGAGCGACGCACTCGTAATGCGTAGGCCACCGGTTCGATACCCGGTTATCGGCTTCATACATAAAAAAAACACTCATCAAA
>ENA-OQDL01000671-OQDL01000671.1-human-gut-metagenome-genome-assembly--contig:-NODE-671-length-20865-cov-13.230447_pt1 | contig 20865 bp, 18 predicted proteins | sample MGYA00242782_ERZ504609 | MGnify/ENA primary metagenome ERZ504609 (study PRJEB26092, sample SAMD00036320) | human gut metagenome | host: Homo sapiens | study: EMG produced TPA metagenomics assembly of... | reverse complement strand
GAAGCAGATCCACTTCTTCCTTTAGATTATCCCGTTCCTGAGTAAGAGCCTCTTCCCGTTTGTTAGCGGCATCTACAGTTGCCTGAAGTGTTTTTATCATTTTTTTCAGATCGTTGATCATATCTTTTCAACTCACGGAGTTGAAGGTCTTTTAGAACTGTCTGCATTTTTATGATATTCATATCCAAGCTATAAAAAGTGTTCAAGGGTGGATTAAGAGACATATAGATTGTGCCATGAAGATGGCAGAAACTGAAATAAACCCTGATGTAAAAAATGATTTGCTTGAATTGGCTCAAGTTAATATGAATATATTAGAAAATTCACCGAGTACATTCAGAGAAGCTTGTCAATGGATTATCTGGTTTCATTTAGCTTCGAGAACATATAATAGAGATGGAGCAGGTGGACAAATAGACTCTTTATTGCAACCTTATTATGAGAAGGATATAAAAAATGGCTTGCTCACAAAAGAACAGGCGGTGTATTATTTGGCTTGTTTCTTGATTAATGATCCTGTATATTGGCAGCTGGGCGGGCCTGACAAGAATGGGAAAGATCAAACTTCTGAAATCTCTTTCTTGATTCTTGAGGCTGCAGCGTTGATAAATACCTCTATTAATATTACTGTACGTGTACATGAAGGATTAAATCCAGATCTATTTGATAAGGCAGTACGCTGTTTGGTGCAGTATAAAAATGGCTGGCCACGTTTCTCTGGTGATAAGGCATTGGTAGAGGGGTTTATGCGGAATGGTTTTTCAGCAGAAATTGCTAGACAAAGAATTGCTGTAGGGTGTAATTGGATGTCTTTGCCAGGGTTGGAATATACGATGAATGATTTGGTAAAAATAAATCTTGCAAAGGTTTTTGAGGTTGCATATTATGATATGCATCAAAATTATAAGAAAGAGGAATTTTCTACTCAGAGATTATGGGATTTATTTGTTAAGCATTTAGAAGTATCGGTAAATACTGCGGCTGATTGTATTAGGCATCAGTTGGCTTTTCAGCGTTATAATGAACCTGAATTATTGTTGAACCTATTGAGCCATGGACCGATAGAAAAAGGTTGTGATGTTTCTTCCGGTGGAGCTACCTATTATAATTTATCAATTGATGGTGCAGGACTTGCTGTAGTTGCTGATTCTTTTGCAGCTTTAGAGCAAAGGATTGAACAGGAACATCGGTTGACATGGGAGGAAGTATATGATGCTATTATTGATAATTTTTCAAGTAAAGAAAATTTAGTTATCAAGTACTTGCTTAAAAATAGTGAGCATTATGGTAAATCATCTTCATTAGGAGAGCGATGGGCTTTGTCTATAAGAGAATCTTTTGTTAAATTTGTTCGTAGTGAATCAGATGATAGGTATCTTTTTATTCCAGGTTTCTTTTCATGGGCAAATACTGTTTCTTTTGGTGAACATGTTGGTGCAACACCTAATGGACGTAATGCTGGGGCTCCTATTTCACATGGTGCTAATCCATTACCGGGTTTTGCAGTAGATGGAGCTTCTTTAGAAATGGCTAAAGTTATTGCTAAAATTCAACCAGGATATGGTAATACTGCTCCTATGCAATGGGAATTAGATCCTACGTTTGCCACTACGGATAATATAGAACTGATTAAATCTATAATAACTACACATTTTGAATTAGGTGGAACATTGATTAATGTAAATATCATGGATAAAGATAAAATTCTTGATGCTCATAAGAATCCAGCTAACTATCCTGATTTGGTAGTGAGGGTGACAGGTTTTACGGCATATTTTTCTATGCTTTCGCCACAGTTTCGTCAATTGGTTGTAGATAGGATTTTAGAATCATAGTTTTTCAATTAAAATATTTTAGAATATCATGAAAAAACAGTTTTTAAATGGATTTTTATTCTTGACTGCATTTAGTAGTATCAATGCTGCAAATATAAACCCGGTTTCCCCTGTAAAATTCAAGCAGGAATCAGGCTATCAGATATTATCATATATTAAACTTGACGAACCAATCAAGGGGAAGGCTAAATTATATGTGAATGGTAAGTCTGCTGATATAATGAAGACTGATCGCCCAGATAGTGTTTTGGTATGGCTGCCTATGATTGGTGATGAGACAAGGCTGACATTGAAAGATGGTAAAGAAAAAATTCTTGATAGAACCTTGATTCCATATATTCCGACCGACTGGGGATACTTTAAAAATGGGACCATTCATATTATTCAGTCATCTCATCAGGATATAGCTTGGATGGATACGCCTGATTATTGTAGAAAAGACCGAATTGAGAATATCATATTACCTGCTCTGGAAATGATGGAGAAAAATCCTTCGTTTAAATTTGAAATGGAGCAGACTCTTAATCTAATGGAGTTTTTGGAAGAGTATCCAGAACGGAAGGAGGAAATTGCTGATTTATATAGAAAGGGTAGATTTACCTGGGGAGCTACTTATAATCAGCCATACGAAGGTCTGTCTAGTGGCGAACAGTTGGTACGTCAGGCTTATTACGGACGGAAATGGGTTTTAGAAAACTTTCCAGGAGCTGATGATAAGGTAGCTAATAATATGGATGTTCCAGGTAGAACCTGGCAGATGCCTCAGATATTGGCGAAGAGTGGTATTGAAAACCTGTTTATCAGCCGTATGGCCGAAGGACTATACGACTGGTATGCTCCCGACGGATCAAAGGTTTTAACGGTTAGTCCCGGTAATTATGGATGGGCCTCTATGATATGGAAATTCTTTGACGAGGATGCACCTACAGCCCTGCATAAATTGCATCATCGCACACAGCTGTGGGGAGATTATTATAAGAAGCATAATATCCCGCCACATTATGCCATTCTGATGAGTTGTGATGCTACCAAGCCTGTAGACTTTCAGCCGATAGTAGACGAATGGAATAAGATTGCTGAAACTGCTGGCAGGGAGATACCTTGCCTGAAGGTTTCGACTTCAGAGGAGTACTTTAATGCAGTGAGGGGAGCAAACACTTCTTTCAGAAAAATTGAGGGCGAACGTCCTAACTTGTGGTTGTATATACATGGTCCTGCACATTATGAGGCTACCCGATATAAGCGGGAGTCTTCCGTTTTATTGCCTGCAGCAGAGTTATTTACAACTTTCTCGTTATGGAAAGACAACCAGCTTGACAAGTATCCGCACGAAATGTTTAACCGTGCATGGATGGCCTCGATTTATCCGGATCATGGATTAGGAGGAAAGAACGGAGATATAACGGACACTATATTTGAAGATAGTTTACGTGTAAGCCGTAATTTGGGTAAGGATGCACTGAATCAGTCTTTGGATAAATTAGTTTCAGATATTGATACCAAAGAAGGTAACTATGTTGTTTTTAACGATTTGACTTGGAGCCGTAGTAAAACCGTTAACGTAAATATATCTACTTCGCGTGCTTTAGTTTTGGACCATACGGGTAAGGAAGTTCCTTCACAGGTTGTCAAATCAGATAAAGGTTATACTCTGACATTCCGTGCTGAAAATATTCCGGCAATGGGTTTCAGTAGCTATCAAATTAAAGAAGGAAAGAATAGCAAGTTGGATAATTCTGATGTTCAGCTGAGTGATAATATACTCGAGAATAAGTACTATAAAGCTGTTTTGGGAAATGGTGGAATTGTTTCCTTATACGATAAAGAGTTAGGAAAAGAGGTTATTCATACTTCGAAATTTGCTTGTGGTGACATTGTCGAGCTGGGATACACTGGTAACGGTGCCGGTGAGTTTACTCGGATTCAGGATGTTACTCCAGGAGATATAATTCCGTTGAGTTCAATGGCTGCAAACTGGAAAGTGACAGAGAACGGTAATGTATTGACTCGTTTTGTCAATGAACAGCCTACCAAGCATGCAAAGATTGTACAGACTGTTACATTCTATCATAACGATAAAAAGATAGATTTTGATATCGTCCTGGAGGATTTTGATGGCGAACATAACAGACAATATCGTATTGCTTTTCCTATGAATATGATGCAAGAGTCTCAAATTCATTATGAAGTACCTATGGGTGTGGCTCAAGTAGGTAAGGATGAGCTGGGAATTCAGCCAGGTGGCTGGGCATGGGGAGGTACTTACGTACATCATCCGAAGGATACGCATCCTCGTGAAATTCTGAATTTTATCTCGGCAAATGGTAACGGTATGGGGGTTACGATGTCATCCTGTGTAGCTGTGGCCGATTGGTTGGATCCTTCTCGCGAAATGGCTTCTTATCCAATACTGCAGGGTATTTTGCTTTCTTCCCATAAAAGTTGTCATGGTGAAGGTAACTGGTATGCACAGAAGGGTACTCATAAGTTTCATTTCTCACTGTCTTCTCATTCAGAAGGCTGGAAGAACGGATATTGTTTTGGAGTTGGAGAAAATCATCCGTTGTTTGTTAAGGAAAAAACAAATAATATCGGTAAACTGCCAGATAATTACAGTTTTATGAATGTTTCTGATCCATTTGTAGGAGTTTCTGTAATTAAAAAATCGGATAGAGACAATAATATGATTATTCGTCTGGTGGAAATGGAAGGAAAGGACAAGGAGGTTGTGCTGACCTTGCCTGAAGAAGTGAAGGGGGTTATACGCACGAATCTTATTGAACAGGAGGAGGAAGTCTTACCGCTTTCTGGTAAGGTTTTGCGCCTGAAAATGGGACATCATGCTATCGAGACTTTTAAGATATTACTGTAACAAATATTTGGCCTTATAGCGTGATTATGAAAAGAATTTTACTGGCAATTCTGGGCTGGGGCTCTATAACTTCTATGTATGCCCAGTTTGAAAATAATTTATATAGCTGTGATGACGAAACTTATTCTCTTCTGAAAAAACTTTCTGACTCACAGCTAGGAAAGGGTAGTATTTATCTCTTTACAACAACGCATCAGGACTTGGCCTGGTTGAATAATATTGATGCGTGTATAGCAGATCGTGATACCCTTTGGCTGACTCCTTTCTTGAAACGACTGGAGGATGATCCCACTTTTAAGATGGATATTGAGCAGACTTCCATTGTGATGGAATATTTGCACAGGCATCCTGAAACTAAGCCTTTGTTTGATAAGTATATTAAGCAGGGACGTATTTGTATCGGAGGAACTTTTATTCAGCCTTATGAAGAAATGTATTCGGGAGAATCATTGGCACGTCAGTTTTATTTGGGCGCACGTTGGTTGAAAAAGAATTTTGATGGATACCAGACATTGTCATATTTTAATGTGGATGTGCCTGGTCGTACTTTACAGATGCCTCAGATTATGAAAAAGGCGGGAGTAAATAACTTGGTTATCAGCCGGCATGAGCGTGGTTTGTTTTACTGGAAATCGCCAGATGGTTCGAAAGTCCGGACTTACACTCCTGGACATTATATCTATTTTTATAATGTAATGGCCAAACAGGATACAGCTGCTGTCAAAGAATTGGGTAAGGAGTCTGTTTTATGGTATACACGCTATAATGACGTGAAAAATGCTCAAACTGTAATGCCTGCTATGCTGAATTACGAGTTGATGTGGGACCAAAAGCCTGTAAAAAATACGCCTGTCTTCACTGAAAAATGGAATAAGGTAGAGTATATCCGTCAATACGGTGATAAGAAATGGGAAAAGGTTAATCTTCCTAAGTTCGAATATGCTACGGCCGATAATTTTTTCAATGCGCTGGATAAATCTACACAGAATCTGCCTGAAACCTACGGTGAGCGCCCGAATGTATGGCTGTATATACATGGACCGTCGCATGAGAAAGCTATTACGAAGAGCCGTCAGGCTGATATGATGTTGCCAGCTGCCGAAGCACTGTCTTCATTTCGTGCTTTGGCTGAGAATAATTTTAATGCCTATCCCGTTTGTCAGTTGGCAGATGCATGGCAGGCAAAAATTTATCCGGACCATGGTTGGGGAGGAAAGAATGGGGTGATGACTGATAATGAGTTTCAGCGTAAATATGAATTTGCTTTTGCTGAGGCTAATGATATCATCTCGAATCAGACAGCAGCTTTAGCTTCGTATGTCAGAACGCAATCGGGTAAAGGCCGACCTGTTGTTGTGTTTAATACGTTGTCTTATCAGTGTGAACTTCCTACCGAGGTGAAAGTTCGTTTTGAGGAAGGATATGCAAAAGAGGTCATATTACATACGGCTTCTGGCGAAGCAATACCGATTCAATTGTCAGCTGTAAACCGATATGCTGACGGTAGTATTGAATCTGCTAATTTACATTTTGTTGCTGATGTCCCCTCTATGGGCTTGAATACATATTATCTGAATCCTTCGGATACAGATTCGGCAGGTCCCCGTCATACAGCTAGTATTGAATCTTTGGATAACGATTTTTATAAGATTGATTTCTCTAACGGAGGAATTCGACAAATTTGGGACAAGTCTTTGAATGCTCCTTTATTGAAGACAGATAAGTTTCTGGGTGGTGAGATTATTACCATGCGTTCTTTTGGTAATGGCGCTGGCGAATTTGATGCGGTACAGCAGCCGGATATGGAAGGTTTTGATAAAGCGAGTCTTCATGCCGGAAAATGGGAGATTTGTGCTGATGGTCCTGTCTTTACAGCTTATAAGATGCGAACACCTATCAAACACGCTGTTGTCGAACAGACAATACGTATTTATCATGGAACCAAACGAATTGATTTTGATGTAGACTTGCTGAACTGGGAAGCTGTAATGTATCGTGAATTCCGTATGATGTTACCGTTGGCTTTAGGATGTTCTGAAGTTTCTTATGAAGTTCCTTATGGAGCTTTGACTGTTGGTAAGGATGAGATGCCGGGTGCTGCAGGCGAACGGTATTACGTAGAGAATAAAGAGCAGCACCCCCGTGGTATTGGAAACTGGATTAGTGCAGCTTCTGATAATCTGGCTGTGACGTTGTCTTCATCGGTAGCTGTAGCCGACTATATTGATCCTACGGACAATCCTGTTGACTATACAATATTGCAGCCTGTATTGCTGGTTTCCAGACAGAGTTGTCATTATGAGGGCAATTCATATTTCCAACCGGGTGATCATTCATTCCGTTTTTCATTGACTTCACACGAAAAGGGTTCTGTTAAACGTGAGGAATGTGGCGTTTCTGCCAATGCTCCTCTGATGGCTGTTTATCAACCGTTGCAGAGTGTAAATCCTCTGTTGGAGGAAAAGGCTTCGTTTGTTGAGATTGATAATCCGAAAGTAATTGTTTCGGCATTTAAAAAGTGTGAAGATGATAATTCGTTTATTATCCGACTGTATAATACATCAGGTGAAGACCAGAAAGTATTATTGAATTGTTTCGGAAAATCGTTTGATGTTATAAAGACTAACTTGATTGAGGAAGAACTTCAGCAGGAGTCGGAAATCAAACTCGGTAAATTTGCTATAGAAACTTATAAACTGAAATTGAAATGATTAAATATTTTTCGAAAAGAGCTCTTTGGGTATTGATGGTGGGAGCTGTTTTATCTTCATCATGTGGAGAGCAGGACTCGAAGACCAGCAGTGAACAAGAATCGTTATTGACTTATGTGAACCCTTTGATTGGTACAGCTCATTGCCGATGGTTTCATTTTGCTCCGGGGGCTTTGCCCTTTGGACTGGCCAAACCTGCCTCAGCCACAAACGCCAGTTTGGGTAACAAAGGAGGTTGGGAAGCTACTGGATATGATTATCGGGATACCAGCATTGAAGGTTTTCCATGCTTGCATGAGTTTCAGGTAGGTGGTATCGTTCTGATGCCGACTACAGGAAAGCTCAAAACTATGCCTGGAGCTGTCAATTCAAAAGGTGAAGGTTATCGTTCTGAATTTGATCACAAGGACGAGGTAGCCCGTCCGGGTTATTACTCCGTACTTCTGAAGGATTATCAGATTAAAACTGAACTGACTGCGACCAAACGTGTGGCTTACCAACGTTTTACATTTCCTGAAGGTAAACAAAGTCATATTCTGTTTGATATAGGTAACCGTCAGGGTGAAAGTGGAGAGGCACTGGATGCTGAAGTAATTATAACCGATGAGGGACTTATAGAAGGATGGGTGGAAACACTTCCTCTTTATTGTAATAAATATCAGAAGGGAGCAAGTGTAAAGATGTATTTTTCGGCATCTTTAGATAAGAAATCGGTGAAGGTTGGAACTTTTAGAAAAAAGGAAATCTTTGAAGGTCAGAAGCAAGTTACGGGTGTGGGTGCCGGTGCTTATTTGACATTCGAAACATCCGAGAACGAAGCTGTCACTGCAAAAGTAGGTTTATCTTATACTTCTGTTGATAATGCCCGTCTGAACAGGGAGGTCGAAACGAATAATGACAGCCTGTCGTTTGACGATGTGAAATTGGCTGCAGCTCAAACTTGGGAGGAGTATTTAGGTCGTATCCGTGTGGAATCTTCGATGAAAGACTATAAAGTTAAATTTTATACGGGATTGTATCATGCGATTCTGGGCAGAGGTCTAGCCAGTGATGTGAATGGTGCATATCCTAAAAATGATGGAACGATAGGGCAACTGCCGATGAAGGATGGTAAGCCTGCTTTCTCATTCTATAATACCGATGGTATGTGGGGTGGCCAGTGGGGACTCACGCAGGTATGGGCTTTGGCATATCCTGAGTATTTGTCGGATTATGTAAGTACACACGTTCAGGTTTATAAGGATGCTGGCTGGATGGGAGATGGTATAGCCAACAGCAGATATGTTTCGGGAGTCGGAACTAATCAGCTTGGCAATGTTATTTCGGCTGCTTATTTATGTGGCATCCGGGATTTTGATGTAGATGCTGCTTATGCTGCTGCTCGAAAAAATGAACTGGATGGTGATAATCGTCCGATGGGAGCTGGTAAGCTGGATACGGATAAGTTCTTGAAATATGGATATGTCCCTCATAAAGATACCGGTGAATGGCCAGATGAGGCTTGGAGATTTTCGGCATCGCATACGCTGGAGTATTCATATGGAGCTTATGCTGTGGCCCAGATGGCTAAAGCTTTAGGTAAGGATGAAGACTATGAACAGCTGATGAAATTATCCGAAGGATGGGAACATATTTATGACACTGAATTAAATTTGATTCGTCCGCGTTTTGAAAACGGTAAATTTGTTGATAACTTCAATCCGATGGAAGTTTGGCGGGGTTTCCAGGAAGGAAATGCTTATCAGTATACTTTTTATGTTCCTCATAATCCGAAAGGGTTGATTGATAAGATGGGAACCGAAGAGTTCACTGATCGTTTGGACAGTATATTTATCTGGTCTGAAGATAAAATTTTCAGTGGAGGTACTACGGTAGATGCTTTTTCGGGATTACAGACTTGCTATAATCAGGGGAATGAGCCTTGCCTGCATATCTCGTGGTTGTTTAATGATGCGGGAAGACCGTCTTTAACTCAAAAGTGGGTACGTGCCATTTTGGATAAGTTTTATGGTACGGATGGTATACACGGTTATGGTTATGGTCAGGATGAAGATCAGGGAATGCTTGGGGCTTGGTATGTCATGTCATCTATCGGATTGTTTGACGTATGTGGTCTGAACGACATTAATTCTGATTTCTCACTGGGTAGCCCGCAGTTTGATAAAATTACAATTAAGCTGAATCCTAAATATTATTCCGGCAAGGAATTTGTTATAAATGTTGAGGGGAATAGTGCAAGCAATGTTTATGTTCAGAAGTATGTGTTGAATGGGCAGACATTATCTGCTCCTGAGATACCTTTCAGCACAGTAACTTCGGGTGGTGAATTGGATGTACAGATGGGTAGTCAGCCTGTTGATAAGTATTAATAGTTTATTAGGGGTAGTTCATAATGTAGTTACAGTAGAAACAAGTTGTGAACTACCTTTTTTATTTAATAAATCTTTGTGATGAAAAATTTCAAACAACGAATATACACTTTGTGTATTATAGCTGGCACTTTATTGTGTAGCTGTAGTACTGAAAATCAAATCAGAACAGATTATACACACTGGGTCAATCCTTTTATAGGAACTTTACATGAAGGACATTGTTTTCCCGGTGCAACGGTTCCTTTTGGAATGGTGCAGCCTGGACCTGAATCTCACACGGCTTATTTTAAGGGTTATGAAATGGATCATGTAACAGGCTATCAATATACCGATTCTTTATTGAAAGGGTTTACGCAGACTCATTTGAATGGAGTAGGATGCCCCAGTATGTCGGATATTTTGTTGATGCCTTACTCTCGGACTATTGTAGGAGATGTTCCTTCTTCCTATTATTCTGATTATGATAAAAAATCTGAGCAAGCAAATCCTGGTTATTATGCAGTGAATCTAAATCGTAATAATGTAAAGGTTCGTTTAACGGCATCTCCTCATGTGGCTTATCATCAGTATCTTTATGGGACAAGCAATGCCAGTTTGCTGATAGATTTGCAATATGGTGTAAACTGGGATGTTTCTACTTTAAATACGCTTATAGCTGAATCATCAGAGGTCTTTGAAGATGATTATACCTTATCTGGCTACAGAAATGTCAGAGACTGGACTAGTAGAAAGGTTTATTATGTCATTAAATTTAATAAGAAGATTCTCAATAAGACCCATTTAAAAGAAAATGGGGGAGAAAAGGCTCGAAGGTATGTCCTGAATTTCGATTTAGGGGCAGATTCGCTGTTGCAGGTAAAAGTAGCTCTCTCTACGACGAGCATCTCCGGTGCCAGAAAAAATATGGAAAAGGAAATTCCTCATTGGGATTGCTTTGAGTCTGTTCGGAATCAGGCCAAGGGTGTTTGGAATGAGATGTTGGCAAAGGTCGATATTAAAGCTGATTCAGAGAAAAAAACGGCTTTTTATACTTCATTGTATCATTTATTATTGCAGCCTAACAATATAGCAGATGTAGATGGTTCCTATAGGGCTGAGAATGATTCGGTTTATCAGTCTACTGGTGGCTGTTTTTATTCTACTTTTTCTTTGTGGGATACTTTTAGAGCTGTCCACCCCATGTATACACTTTTGATACCAGATAGTGTTGGGAGCTTTGTGAATTCTATGATGCAAGCTTATATGCATAAACCTCTAAATTCTGCGGATGAAGCTAATATGAGCAAGTATCTTCCCAGATGGCCTTTATGGGGACGAGAAACCAATACGATGGTGGCTAATCATGCAGTTCCTGTTATAGTGGAAGCTTATTTAAAGGGATTGTTGTCGGATGTGTATACAACTGATGATTATTTTCAGGCTATATTGACTTCATTGAATATGCCTCATTATAGAAATCATGTAGAGCTCATTGATAAATATGGTTATATACCGTATGATGCAAAGATCCGGTCTTATGATGACGGTAGAGAAACGGTTTCCAGATTGCTTGAAGGTAGTTATGATGATTATTCTGCAGGGGTGTTTGCAAGTAAGTTAGGTAGAGATTCTATTGCTGAGTGTCTGTTGAATCGTGCAGGGTATTATCGGAATGTTTACGATAAGGAGAGTGGATTTATGTGTGGGCGTAATGCTGCCGGAGAGTTTAAAAAGGAAAACCCTACAGAAGTGGTGGGTGAATGGCTGCCTCAGTCGTCTTATACGGAGGGAAACTCCTGGCATTATTTATTTCATGTGTTGCATGATGTTCCTGGTATGATTGGCTTAATGGGTGGTAAAGAACTATTTGCAGATAAGCTGGATTCGATGTTTTATGCAACAGATAGTCCTGAGGTGAAAACATTGGTCTGGAAGATTATCGGTACTTTAGGTCAGTATTGGCATGGAAATGAGCCTTGTCACCATGTTCCTTACTTATATAAATTCACGGATAAGGGTTATAAAACAGATGCCGTTATTCATTATCTGGCAAGTGAGTTTTACAAAAACAGTCCTGATGGTTTGAAAGGGAATGATGATTGTGGACAGATGTCTGCCTGGTATTTGTTTGCTGCTTTAGGTTTTTATCCTATTGATCCGGTGAGTTGTCAGTTTGTTTTAGGTGCACCACAAATTGATAAGGCTTCACTGAAACTGGATAATGGAAAGACTTTTACTGTACAAGTAGATAGACCAACTGACGACTGCATTTTTGTTAAGGAGGTTTATCTGAATGGCAGTCTGTTGGATCGTCCTTATATAACTTATGATGAGATAATGGATGGTGGCATACTTTCTTTTGTGATGTATGCCCGTCCAGATAAAGCTGATTTGCAGAAATTTAATGTTAATTAGAAGGATTCATTAGTGTTCATTAAAAATCATAGAAATTCTTTGAAATAATTGAAATACAATTTGTTATAGGTGTTTTGGAAGTCAACGGATTTGAATTTACTTTTGCGGCATTAATCAAACCGTTATGCATAAAGACAAGTTCGTTTTTGCTCAATTAACCCATTTCTTGATCGTAATCACTTCAACTATCTCATAAAGAAGTATGAAGGTGACGAATATATCAAGAGCTATACCTTTTGTAATCAACTACTTACGATGATGTTTGGTCAGCTATCCAATCGAGAGAGTCTTCGAGATTTGGTTATGGCAATGGAAGCTCTTGCTGGAAAACTTTACCATCTCGGAATTGGGAAGTCTGTAACTCGGAGCAATCTTAGTAAGGCTAATGAGCAACGAAACTACCGCATCTTCGAAGAGTATGCAACATTCATGATTGCCGAGGTCCGCAAGCGTAGAATCAATAAAATATTCGAACTTGACGGTCATTTTTATGCATTTGACTCAGTTTCCGGATCAACGTAAAAACTTGAGGAGTTAATTCAATAAATATTATCTTTGCCTACAAGAATAAAAAATAGAATACAATGGAAACAAACGGTTATCGTCTCCTTCTCCCGGAAGGAACTCTTGATTATTTCAACATATCAGATGTAAAGGAAAGCAGTACTGAAATAACAATCTATCTTGAAGAGAAGAATGAAGTTCCGAAAGAGTACTCTGAGAGCAAAGTTGAGAACAAGGGCTTTTATGATCCGATAACCGTACAAGACTTTCCAATCCGCGGGAAGAAGGTATTTCTAAACATCCGCCGTCGCAGATGGGTTTTAAAGGATGAGGACTGCTATGTAAGCCGTAACTGGAAACTGGTTGCCCAAGGCAGCCGCATGACGCAAGAATTTGCGTCTTTTTTAAAAGAGTTATATTGATACGCTTCCTGTCAGCTGTAAGCTTTTGGGAACTCTGTTCGGTATTGACGGTGATCTTCTTGAAAGGCAGTATCGCAATCATCTGAGCGGATATTTGAAATGCCCCCAACTCCCACACGCGGAAGAATGGATTCTGTTTGAGAAAAATATCGGAGTATACGTAGGTATAGACGAAGTGTGTCTTTCGCGCGGTGAGTTATATACCATATTGATAAACAAGGAGAAAAGAGGAGCTGCTGGAAGTATTATCGCCATCATAAAAGGCACTGACGTAAAGGCTGTTATATCCATCCTTCTGAAGCTTTCCAGACGCAAGCGCTTTCAGGTAAGAGAAATAACACTTGATATGGCTCCGAATATGGAGCAAATAGCCCGTATCTGTTTTCCTGCCGCCTGTCGTGTTACGGACCGTTTCCATGTACAGAAGCTCGCTTATGAAGCCGTTCAGGACATGAGGGTTAAGGCCCGCTGGGAAGCACTTGATGAAGAGTCCATACAGATAGCACATGCCAAGGCATGTGGAAAGATATATCATGCTCCGGTATTTGAAAATGGAGATTCCAGGAAGCAGTTATTGGCCAGAAGCATATATCTTCTGTATAAGAAAGAATCATTATGGACCGAATCACAGCGTGTCCGTGCCGGTATCCTGTTCAGGGAGTACCCTGATATAGAGAAAGCATACTATCTTTCCATGAGATTAGGATTGATTTATCACCAGTGCAGACATAAGGATGTAGCCTTGACAAGGCTTGCCAGATGGTATGACGAGATGGATAAATCAGGTTTTCTTGCCTTTGGAAGAGTAGCAAGGTCAATACAGACGCATTATCTTGAAATAATAAACTACTTTGAAAGACGTTCTACAAACGCTGCATCAAAGTCTTTTAATGCCAAAATAAAGAACTTTCGCTCACAATTCAGGGGAGTGAAGGATAGAGCTTTCTTTCTGTTTAGACTGTCTAAAATTTATGCGTAATATAAGAATCCCTCAGGTTTTTACGTTGATCCGTTTTTACGTTGATCCCCAAACTCTATGTCTGGGCAGTTTTTTCATCGGAATATATAAAAAAGAAAAACCACCGATAATTTAGTTATCGATGGTTTTCTTTTGGTGATCCGCTTGGGGCTCGAACCCAAGACCCCAACATTAAAAGTGTTGTGCTCTACCTGCTGAGCTAGCGAATCAAACCTGTGTTGCATTCATTTCCTGATTGCGAGTGCAAAGGTAGGCGTTTTGAGTGAAACTGCCAAATGTTTTAGCAAGTTTTTTCAAATAAATTTTCCTTTACGTTTTTATCTTGCTGATTTATAGCGTATTTTGCTTTCGAAAAAAATGAGCCTTTACAAACCGGTTTTCCTGAAATCTTGTAGATTCCCGTTCCTGCCGGGGTTCTTAGCATACGGACAGCCTGATTTTTTACATGCCGACAACCGCTTTTTATCTCCTTATTTATTCTCGGGCGCCGGTCTGCCGTTCCATTCTGGCCGGCCGGATCTTTACGAATGACTTGCCTGAGCCTTTTTTTCCTCTTCTACCGCTTTCCGGTAACAACATCTGCACAGAGGCTCGTATTCTTCCTTTTCTCCCAGCAACACCCGTTTGTCGTTGGCTACGGTACGGTGTGAAACATAGGCCAGATCTCCGCACTTCACGCAGATGGCATGCACTTTGGTCACCTCGTCGGCGATGGCACACAGGGCAGGCATCGGACCGAAAGGCACACCTTTAAAGTCCATGTCCAGTCCGGCAATGATTACTCTCACCCCTCTGTCGGCAAGTTCGTTGCATACGTTCACCAGTCCGTCGTCGAAGAATTGCGCTTCGTCTATGCCCACTACATCGATTTCCGAGCTGAACAGCAGGATGCTTGCCGACGAGTCTACCGGAGTAGAAGGAATCGAATTGTTGTCGTGCGAAACCACTTCCGCTTCCGAGTAGCGCGTATCGATGGCCGGCTTGAATATTTCTACCCGCTGGCGGGCAAAGGTAGCACGCTTCAGGCGGCGGATCAGTTCTTCTGTCTTGCCCGAAAACATCGAACCGCAGACAACTTCTATTCTTCCTCTGCGGCACGTTTCATGTGTATGATCTTCTGAAAAAACAACCATTGGTTCAAAAATTTGGTGCAAAAATACAATTTGTGTCGTTAATTTGCCTTATCTTCTATCTGAAATTTCATTTTTCGGCTATTTTATACACAACAACTGTTAAATATTGAATGAAATTAACTAGTGAGATTAAAAACTTTCTATCTTTGCTATATTAACAGTTGAAATATTGTATGGGAAGATTATATGTTGTTCCTACTCCTGTGGGTAATTTGGAAGATATGACCTTTCGTGCCATCCGTATCTTGAAGGAAGCCGACCTGATTCTGGCGGAAGATACGCGCACGTCGGGCATTTTGCTGAAACATTTCGAAATCAAGAATGCAATGCAGTCTTATCATAAGTTCAATGAGCATAAGACGGTAGAGGGGATTATCAACCGGTTGAAGGCAGGCGAAACCATTGCACTGGTTTCCGATGCGGGAACTCCGGGTATATCCGATCCCGGCTTCCTGGTGGTACGCGAATGTGTGAAAAACGATATCGAGGTACAGTGTCTTCCGGGAGCTACGGCTTTCGTTCCGGCACTGGTGGCTTCAGGCCTGCCCGACGAACGTTTCTGCTTCGAAGGTTTCCTGCCTCAGAAGAAAGGACGCATGACCCGCCTGAACGGTTTGGTGGAGGAAACGCGCACGATGATTTTCTACGAGTCACCCTACCGGCTGGTGAAAACGCTTACCCAGTTTGCCGAGATATTCGGTCCCGAACGTCAGGTTTCTGTCTGCCGTGAGATATCCAAGATACACGAGGAAAGCGTGCGGGGAACCTTGCAGGAAGTCATTGCACACTTCACGGCTACCGAGCCGAGAGGAGAGATTGTCATTATACTGGCAGGAAAAGAAGATTGAAGTTATAAATTCTAAACAGATAAAAAACTATGAAGAAAGTTGTTTTATTTTCATTATGTGCTGCGGCCGTGCTTGCTTCTTGTAACAATGCAGGCCAGAATAAAGATGCGTTGAAACTTCAGAACGACTCGCTGATGATCGAATTGTCTAACCGCGATGCCGAACTGGATGAAATAATGGGAGCATTCAATGAAATTCAGGAAGGCTTCCGCGAAATCAATGAAGCTGAAAACCGTGTAGATCTTACCGGCGATGCTATCGAAAACAAATCGAGCGCCGACAAGATTAAGGAAGATATCCGCTTTATCAGCGAAAAACTGAAATCAAACCGTGAACAGATTGCCAAACTGGAAGAACAGCTTAAGAACAGCAACTACCAGTCGGCACAGCTTAAAAAGGCTATCAAGAACCTGACTGCCCAGCTGGAAGAAAAACAACGCCAGATTGAAACCCTTCAGGCTGAACTGGCTTCGAAGAATATCCGTATCGCCGAACTCGATGAGGCTGTTTCCGATCTGAACAAGAACGTCGACCAGCTGACTGCCGAAAACGAGGCTAAGACAAAGACCGTTGCTGCTCAGGACAAGGCTCTCAACACTGCATGGTATGTATTCGGTACGAAGTCTGAACTGAAAGACCAGAAGATTCTGAACCGTGGTGATGTGCTGAAAGACAATGAGTTCAATAAAGACTACTTTACAGAAATCGATATCCGTAAGGATAAAGAAATCAAGTTGTACTCTAAGCGTGCTACGCTGCTGACTACTCATCCTGCCGGTTCATACGAACTTGCTAAGGACGACAAGGGACAGCTTACTTTGAAGATTACTAACCCTAACCAGTTCTGGAGCGTATCACGCTATCTGGTTATTCAGGTTCGATAATTATAAATAACTGAATTTTAATTAAATCTGTTATTCATTCTCTGTTCCGGAGGATGGATAACAGATTTTTTTGTTTATCTTGCACCGGTCAACCAATCAGAAAGGAGAAACTTATGAAAACATTCCGATATCTTATCGTTGCTGTACTGTTCCTGCTGGTGGCAGGTACATCGGGTGCACAGACCCGTGAGGAGAAGAAAGAGGCCCTCAAGACTTATGTCGGCGAACAGGTCAACGGCCGCACATTCAAGCTGGAGGCAAGCATGGCATATCCCATGAGCGGCAGAAGCATTCCGCTGACTACACCCTACGGATTGCAGATGAAGAAAGACTCCGTCGATGTCTATCTGCCTTACTACGGCAGGGCCTATCAGATACCCTATGGAGGAGGAGAGGGGTTGCGCTTCAAGGCTCCCGTAGAAAACTACTCCAGCAAGCTCAAGAAAGACCGCTACCGGATAACGTTCGAGGCTACGACCAGCGAAGACAACTTCAGGTTCTCGGTCGACTTGTACGACGACGGTTCGGCAAACATTCATGTCACCATGCGCAACAGGCAGCCCATTCATTATTCCGGACAGCTCGATGCAACCGGGTTGCAATAAAAGATGCCTATCTTTGCGTCAACGGAACAGCAGAAAACAATAAAAACATCATGGAAACAAATGAAATTTATGCCGTCAGACTCGAAAAGAAAGGAGTAAAACCTACAGCCGTACGCATCCTTGTGCTGAAAGCCATGCTCGAATCCCCGTGTGCCCTGTCACTCATCGAGCTTGAAACACTGCTGGGCACTGTCGACCGCTCCACCATCTTCCGTACGCTGAATCATTTCCTGGCGCACCACGTGGTACACGACATCGAAGACGGCAGCGGCTCACTGAAGTACGAGGTCTGTCCCGACGAAGACACTTGTACCGTCGACGACATGCACACGCATTTCTACTGCGAAGTCTGTCACCGTACCTTCTGCTTTCCGTCCATCCACATTCCCGTTGTCGACCTGCCCGAAGGCTTCCGTCTGCACAGCATCAACTACATGGTAAAGGGCGTGTGCCGCGAGTGTGCCGCCCGCATGAAATGACTGTGTAGTCCTCTCCCGGAAAATACTTCACCGACATGTGCGGCTGGATGCTGTAATACGGACGGTGGTTGCGCGGCAGATAGCCCACGCCGTGTACTCCCACCTGCACCGACAGCCGCGGAGATACCCGTATATGATGGTCGTATCAGGCTCTGTTCTTGAGTGTTGATACGACCATTCATTTTCTCTATCAGTATGTCCGGATTTTCAAAGCTTGAAAATCCGTTCCATCAGCTTCCATTTCTCCTGAGAAGACTGTCCCGGCAGCACCTTCTGGTACTTGGACATATGCTCCTCCCATTCCGCCTGACGAGGCAGTGTAGCAAGTCGGGCATAGTCACGTTCCATATCAAACTCGTCCGTCGTATCCATAATCATAAACAGGTGGTTGCCGTAAATATAAATCTGCATATCCACGATACCCACTTCACGGATGCCCGCTTTCACTTCCTCCCATACGTGCGCATGCTCTGCCACGTAAGCCTCTATCAACTCCTTGTCGTCGTAGAGATCCAACGTCTGACAATATCTTTTCATTTATACCGTTCTGTTTTGTTTTTTATCAGTCCCTGCGGAAAATATCACGCGTATATACCTTCTCCTTCACATCGTCCAGACACGCATCATAGCGGTTGGCGATGATAGCCTGCGCCTGCGCCTTGAAATCCTCCAGTCTGTTCACCACCTTCGATCCGAAGAACGTACTGCCATCCTCCAGCGTCGGTTCGTAGATGATAATCGTAGCTCCCTTCGCCTTGATGCGCTTCATCACACCCTGAATGGAACTCTGGCGGAAGTTGTCGCTGTTCGATTTCATCGTGAGGCGGTACACCCCGATGACACATTCCTTTTCCTCCGCCGGATTATAGCTGCCCCGGTTGTAGTAATCATAATATCCCGCCTTGTGCAGCACCCTGTCGGCAATGAAATCCTTGCGCGTGCGGTTGCTCTCCACAATCGCCTGAATCAGATTCTCCGGCACATCCTGATAGTTCGCCAGCAGCTGCTTTGTATCCTTAGGCAGACAGTAGCCCCCGTAGCCGAACGACGGATTGTTATAATGCGAGCCGATGCGCGGATCCAGACAGATACCCTGGATGATAGCCTGCGTATCCAGTCCCTTCACTTCCGCATACGTATCCAGCTCGTTGAAGTACGACACACGCAGCGCCAGATACGTATTGGCAAACAGCTTCACCGCTTCCGCCTCCTTCATACCCATGAACAGCGTGTCCACGTCCGGCTTGATAGCCCCTTCCTGAAGCAATGCTGCAAACTCGTGCGCCTTCTCCTCCAGCTGCTCACCTGCGATTTCCTTGATAGCCCTGTTCTCCTCATCCAGTCCCGCTATCAGCTTCGGGAATCCCACGATGATACGGCTCGGATAAAGATTGTCGTACAGCGCCTTGCTCTCACGCAGAAACTCCGGCGAGAACAGCAGGTTAAACTTCTTTCCCGCCAGGGCAGGAGAGGTACGGAACTTCTCCGCATACTTCACATACAGACTCCGGCAGTAACCCACAGGAATGGTACTCTTTATCACCATTACCGCATCCGGATTCACCTCCAGCACCAGGTCGATCACCTCCTCCACGTGCGACGTATCGAAATAATTCTTCACCGGATCGTAGTTCGTAGGAGCCGCAATCACCACAAAGTCCGCCTCCCGATAAGCCGAAGCCCCGTCGAGCGTAGCCGTCAGGGTCAGTTCCTTTTCCGCCAGATACTTCTCGATATACTCATCCTGAATCGGGCTGATACGGTTGTTAATCTTCTCCACCTTTTCAGGAATCACGTCCACAGCCACCACCCGGTGATGCTGCGCCAGCAACGTAGCGATAGACAGACCTACATAGCCCGTACCCGCTACAGCGATTGTATAGTTTTTCATCATGGAAATGCTCTTTTGTTTATACCAGCCAATAAGCTTAGTAGTTGATAGTTACAAAGTAAACAAATAAACCTTAAAGTGCCAAGCCAATACAAAAAAATCGCCACGATACCCTCTGTATAGAGTACCGTGGCGATTCCCGGAGTCTTATATTATATAGCATCTTCATCACGATTGAAGTGCTCGAAGAAAAATTCCTGTTTTGCTTTTAGTGAGGCAGTTTCCTGATGCATGAATTTACATCCATAATCGTATAGTGACATCGTTGTTCCATGTTCAGTTGTATCTTTAAATTTAAGATAAGTCTTGTAGTAGTTGACCAGATATTCATCGGGAGTCATGTCTGCTGCAAACAGAAAAATATACTCACATCCGATGTGTTGCATCACCTCGAGTATCTTAGGAACAATAAACATCCAGAATACCACTACTCCTAATTTTTGATCGATATTAAATTTATTCCATATTTCCCGATGCAGATCATTTGTGCAGAAGTGTACTATTTCTATGCCAGCAAATGCTTTTTCCTACTCTTTTCAAATCATCTTCCGATGCCTTTTTCCAGCTCTTTGATGATTTCTCCCTTTTTTTGCGTAAGATAATTTTTGCCAGATCATTTTTGATTAGCCCTTTACCAGTTCTGATTCGCTCTATGATAGATTCTACGGCCTGCCTGTCACTTTCATTTAAGTCTGGTTCATTTTTCAGTTCAATGACGTATTCATACAGTTCACGGATTCTTTCCAAAGAATCTACTCCTTTAATACTTTCATATAAAGAACCACACTTTAATGAAAAATAGAAAAGAAATTTTTTCCATCCGGATTTTTGATAAGATAGTAAGCTATGTTTCCTTTCTCATCTTCTTCGAATGCCTCATTTTTGAGTGTATCGGCCAAGCTTTCATTTTTGTAATTGATGAAATCTTCTACATAC
>ENA-OQDL01000669-OQDL01000669.1-human-gut-metagenome-genome-assembly--contig:-NODE-669-length-20896-cov-5.431171_pt1 | contig 20896 bp, 19 predicted proteins | sample MGYA00242782_ERZ504609 | MGnify/ENA primary metagenome ERZ504609 (study PRJEB26092, sample SAMD00036320) | human gut metagenome | host: Homo sapiens | study: EMG produced TPA metagenomics assembly of... | reverse complement strand
TTCCAAGAAGTTACTCCTATTATAACAGAAATAAGCGTTTTGAGCTTATAAAACTCTTAGAAAATCAAGAACTTTTAAATGAGTGTGGAATTTACTTCTGCACTGGAATTTACTTTTTCAAGTTAGCTCTCACTAATAGGCGATTGATTTACCATATATCTAAACTATCTTCATAATCCACCCAAGCCGGCATCTCGTTATCCAAGACCAACCGGGCATACTCCATAGGGTTGTCAATGGCAAATAATGTGGAGGATACAACTAGTACACCGAGTAATATTTTCCAGCTAAATACATTGATAAAATCGTACAAAATGAGTATAATAATAGTACGAAGAAAGGAAGTGGTGATATGTCAATTACAGCAACTGAATTGAAAAATAATCTTGGAAAATATTTATTATTATCTGCAAAAGAAGATGTTTTTATCACAAAGAACGGAAAGGTAGTGGCAAAACTGACAAATCCACATCAGGATAGAGTAGAAGTAGCAAAATCCCTGTTTGGAATCTTACCAAAGGATGCAGACCTGAATGAAGCAAAAGAAGAAAGGCTTGGTGCAAAATAGATGAGGATTCTTGCAGATACAAATGTGATAATAGATGCCCTGACTTCAAGAGAGCCATGGAATAAAAGTGCAGAAGAAATATTTCTTATGGCAGCAAATCATACAATCGAAATGTACATTACTGCAAGTTCAGCAACAGACATCTATTATCTTATAAGGAAACATTTGCATAACATAGAAGCAGCAAAGATGATAATGGGAAAGCTTTATTCATTGACTGGAATATTAGAGGTTACAGCGGATGACTGCATGGATGCACTTGCATCTGCAATCAGTGACTATGAGGATGCAGTTGTTGAAAAGGTGGCATCCAGAAAAGATATGGATTATATTGTCACAAGAAATATAAAAGATTATCAGGCAGGTGGAACAAAGATAATTCTGCCAGATGATTTTGTGAAACTTGTTGAAGAGGAATAATTTTTACCACCAAATCGTCAAATACCGATTTTGTTAAACTCTTTCTATGCTCCATCCTCTGCCTTATTGCAGTCGATTCGTAAAAGCATATTATCATTAGAACGTGAAACACATTACAGCCTCCTGCCGCATTTTGGACAGAATTCAAAGTCCTCTGTAGTTGTATATCCACAATTGCTGCATCTTTTTATTGTGTTTCCACTTCCATTTTCAAAGCCATAACCATACTGCGGATTTACACGCTGCAAATGCTGTGGCAATATCTCCACGTCCTCGCCTCTTGCTATCCTGCGTCCTATTTCCGGATCAAGCTCGTAAAGCGCATTACAGCATGTGGTCTGCACATAGTAGTGCCTGTTCCATTTAAAACACGGAATGAAAAACAGTGACAGCACCATGTATGTCATATACACCTGATACCTGCCATACCTGCCACATTCATCGCAGGTAATGACCTGATTGAAGTCAAAGTCCTTCCTGCCGTCCGTTATTCCCATCATAAAAAACATATATGATGCCTCCGTTTATCTGTGCCATAGTCCCCAGAAGTCTCCAAGCGATTCTCTCGTATGAAATCCTCGCTCATCCTCAACCACCGGTATTGATTTGGCATCCATTTTCTCTATATTTACATAAGTACCCTGACTCACCATTGCAAATACCCTGTCTATCTGCTCCTCTGTGCCCTGTATTTCCATAAATACCGAGCCGTCAGGGTCATTTCTCACCCAGCCTGTTGCGCCAACGCTTTCTGCCGCGTGCTCTGTTCTGTAGCGGAAACCTACTCCCTGCACAGAACCGTACACTCTTATCTGCTTTCTTATGATTTTGCTGTCGTAATCACTCATATGCACTCATTTCCCCGATACAAATTATTTTCAGTCTACAATAGCCCTGCAAACAGCCTCATAATTGACTGCCCCAGCCTTCGTCTTGCACTTCTTCCAGTCCTGTACTTCTCCGTCACCTCCGCTGACTCAGTGAAAAGCCTGATAAAATCATCCCTGATTTCATGCACCACTTCACAATCCGCCATAAAACAGCCATTTTCAAAATGATGATAAAGGCTTCTGTAGTCAAGATTTATGGTACCGCAGGTTGCCATTATATCGTCTGCCACACTCATCTTTGCATGGCAAAAGCCCGGTGTCCACTCAAAAATCCTCACACCATGCTTCACAAGCTGGTTGTAGAAGGAGCGTGTCACGCTGTATATTGGTTTCTTATCAGGTATGCCCGGCGTGATGATGCGCACGTCAACTCCACGCTTGGCGGCAAGTGTCAGCGCATGGCTCATCTCATCGGTAATGATAAGGTAAGGCGTGATAAACCAGCAATAACGCTGTGCCTTGTTTGCCATGCTGATATAGACATCCTCACCCACCTGCTCGTTATCGAGAGGGCTGTCTGCATATGGCTGGATAAATCCACTCTGTTTTGCCTCATAATCATAGTGTAGCAGATATTGCGATACATCCACCTCGCGCGGTACCTTGCGCTCTGATGCATTCCACATCTCGAGAAATGCGATGGTAAACGACTTGACAGCATCTCCCTCGAGCCTGATTCCCGTATCCTTCCAGATTCCGTATGGGTGTGTCACGTTGAAGTACTCATTTGCCAGATTATAGCCGCCGGTATATGCGATTTTTCCATCAATTACCGTGATTTTTCTATGGTCACGATTGTTTAAAAACATGTTAAAGGCAGGTGCAACCGGGTTGAACACCCTGCATTTGATGCCAAGCTTCTCCATCTTTTCCGAGAAATCCCTGTCTATGAAAAAGATTGAGCCCATATCATCATAAAACACCCTTACCTCGACTCCTGCCTGCACGCGCTCCGTGAGCACCTTCTGGATACGGTGCCACGATTCCTTGTCCTCTATGGCGTGATACTCCATGAAAATAAATTTCCTGGCCTTTGATAAATCGCTAAGCTGCGCTTCGAGTCCCTTTGACGCCTGATCATAATATGTCACATCCGTGTTCTGATATACCGGATATAGTGCATTTTTGGCCAGGTATGTTGAAATTCCCGCTGCCTGTGGCACCTTTTCATACATATCGGATAGTATGTCTGCGTTTTCAGGCAGGCATGGAAGAAGCATGGAATCCACCTCTTCAAACCGTGCACGCATCTTATTCGGTGCGCCGTTTAGTCCGACTAACAGGTAAAGTGACACTCCCATTATCGGAAATGCCAGTATCAGTATAATCCACGGTGTAGTCATGGATGCGGTCTGCTCACGATTGTACAGTCCGAGCACAAGTATGATTGCCAGGACGCTTGTGGTCGTATTTATCGCTGCCGCATATTCATTTAGCCTTGTAAACATATAGACCATGAAAACTGCCTGCAATAATATCGCAAGCGCTGAAAAAAACATTCTCTTTAAACCATTCTGTGTTTTTTTAGTTCCCTCGTAGGTTTTTTCCTTCATCTATTATGCCTCCATTATCTTACTGTCTGTAATGCCAAACCTCTCCATACATTTTTAGCCACCTTCTTATTTAAGAAGCCATTCAATTTCATCTTTATAAGGAGGAATAGTCTTCTTCGCAGAGCCCTCCTCACAAAGCCATGGTGTTTCCAGAATCTTTGGTACATTTGCAAAGGTCTCATCATGCACCAGGCGGTGCAGTGTATCATAGCCGATGGTTCCCTTGCCTATATTTGCATGCCTGTCCTTGTGTGCTCCGAGAGGATTTAAGCTGTCATTCACATGAAATACCGCTATCTGCTCAAGCCCTATCACTCTGTCAAACTCCGCAAAAACATCATCATAATGGTTCACAATATCGTATCCTGCATCATTTACATGGCACGTATCAAAGCAGACACGCAGCCTTTCTTTCCTGTTCACTCCATCATAGATTGCCTTAAGCTCCTCAAAGGAACGGCCTATTTCACTGCCCTTTCCTGCCATCGTCTCAAGTGCGATAAACACATCGTCATCATTCTGATTGAGCACTGTGTTAAGTCCCTTTACAATCTGTGCGATTCCAGCCTGCTCACCGGCATTTACATGACTTCCCGGATGCAGCACCAGTATGCGGCTCTTCATTGCCGCGGTCCTTACTATCTCCTTTTCCAGAAACTCCACTGCCAGCTCGTATGTCTCAGGCTTTACTGTGTTTGCCAGATTTATGATATATGGCGCGTGGACCACTATCTCATTTATCCCATGCTCATGTGCATATTCCCAGCCTGCGTCTATGTTGAGCTCAAAGATTTCCTTTCTTCTCGTGTTCTGTGGTGCCCCGGTGTAGAGCATAAACACATTCGCGCCGTATGACGCTGCTTCCCTGGCTGATGCCAGAAACATATCTTTTCCTGCCATGCCTACGTGACAGCCTAATTTTATATCACTCATATTTTTCCTCTGTTTCATTGAATCTATATATCTATTATTTCTACTATAACACTACATCCCTGATAACTCTATCTAAATATTCTAAATTTTTACTAAACATGGCAAAAGTCATTGACATAGTATCAAAAACTACATATACTATCCTTTGCAACCACATATATTAATGGCATATAATTGCAAGATATGTGATGCATAACTACAGTTAACCAATTATTATAGAAATACGAGGGTAAATATGTTTGAAATAATTGTTGACTCTGCGGCAAACATTCCTGCAGAGCTATGTAAAAAATATAAAATCAAGGTGCTATCATTTGTAAACCTTGTCAACGGAAAGGAAATGACCTGCTTTGAGCCTGACCTCACACCGGAACAGGAGCGGGCAAAGGGTAAGGAATACTATGATGCGATAAGAGAAGGTGCCGAGGTAAAGACCGGACTTATCAGCAGCGGAATCTTTGAGGATACCTTCAGGGAAATCATTGAAGCTGACAAGGATATCCTGTATTTCTCCCTCAGTAAAAACATAAGCGGCAACTACAACTCAGCCCGTGTCGCAGCCGATGCTGTCCTTGATGATTGCAGTAACGGCAGAAAAATACGCCTGGTGGATTCATTAAATGCTTCCCTCGGACAGGGACTTCTCGCAATATACGCCAGTGAAATGCGTGAGAAGGGCATGAGCTTTGATGAGGTGGCTGACACTATAGAGACCTATCCTGCCAGATTAAACGGTGTGTTTACCGTGGGCAATTTAAAGTATATTGCAAGAACCGGCAGATTAAGCGGAACCACCGCTTTGGTTGGCAACATGCTAAGTATCAAGCCTATCCTAAGGGGCAGCAAGGACGGATATATTGTACAGTTCAGAAAATGTCGTGGCCGAAAAGCCGTATTAAATGAGCTTGTCAATCTGTTATGCGACAACATTACAGACCCTGAAAATCAGATTATCGGAGTGGCACATGCTGACGCATATGAGGATTCGCTCTATGTGATTGAACAGATTAAAAAGCGCATAAAGGTGCGCGATGTGATAAATACCACCTATGATTTCTGCACCGGAAGCCATGTTGGTCCGGAATCTTTAGCAGTATTTTTCATGGGAAAGGACAGAGAATTGGGAGCCTGATATCAGGCTCCCTTTTCACTTCTTTTATTCATCATCCTCACATAAAAAAGTCCCAGAACTCGCTTATTAAGCGGATTCTGAGACTTTTGATTTCTATTAATTGCAACTTCTATCTCATTTTAAGCTGCAGCTTTCTTGCTTTCTGATTTCTCACAGAGCTTCTTCACACCCTGAATTGCAACAAGTACACCAAGGATGAGCAGTAATACTGCGAATATAAGCTGTAATGAATTTCCAAGGTCAAGTCCTACAGAGAATAATGCCTTTGTAAGCTTGTAGATTGTCATGCCAAGTGCAGTAAATGTAACTGCCATCATGAATACCATTGGAATCCAGAGCATGCAGCCCTGACGCTTTGTCTTCTTTAAGAATACTGCGCAGGCAACAAGTGCAAGTACTGATAAGAGCTGGTTAGCTGAACCAAACAGTGGCCATATCTCTGCATAGCCTACCTTTGTAAGCAGGAATGCAAGTACCAGTGTGATGATTGTTGCAAAGTATTTGTTTGTCATCAGCTTGACAAATGGACTCATATTGTCATCATCTGTGTCTGAATCAAGCCAGAACTCCTGGAATGACAGACGTCCGACTCTGGCTACTGAATCAAGTGATGTCAGAGCGAAGGCTGATACAGCAAGGTTAATCAGTGTGAACACAAGTGAGTGTGGTAAACCGATTACTGACAGGAAGTTTGCGATAGCTCCTGCGAAAATCTGTGGCTGTGTTGTAAGTCCCTGAGCTGCTGCCTCTCCCTTACCGAATGATGCTACTGCGATAAGTGCAAGGATTGCAAGCATACTCTCCATAAGCATGGCACCGAATGAAACTGGAAGCATGTTCTTCTCATTCTTAATCTGCTTAGAAGCAGTACCTGATGATACAAGTGAATGGAAACCTGAAACTGCGCCACAGGCGATTGTTACGAATAAGATTGGGAACAGATACTGTGGGTTTCCGTTTGCATCAGGGATTGCAAATGCTGTGAAAGCATCAAGGTTACAAGCAGGATTTGCAACAAATACACCGATTACCGCACCTACGATCATGAAGATTAACAGGTAGCTGTTAAGGTAATCACGTGGCTGAAGCAGTGCCCATACAGGTGTAACACTGGCTATAAGTATATATACAAATATAATTATGTGCCATACGCTAAGGTTTAAATACATTGGGAAATTGAGTCCCAGTGCTATAGCTACTATAAGTAATGCGATTGCAACAAGTGTGTTAATCCATTTGTTGAACTTAGAGTATTTAAGGAAGAAACCAAGTGCAACTGCTTCTATGATGAAAAGCATTGATGTAGTTGCAACTGCTCCGTTGGCTACAACCTTTGTAACCTCACCTGCTTTATCAGCAGCAAAGCCATTGAAGGTTCCGGCTACGACATCTGCGAAAGCTGCAACAACAAGTATACAGAACAGCCAGCAGAATAACAGGAATAATTTCTTTCCTAATTTACCGATGTACTCCTCGATGATGTAACCGATTGTACGACCCTTGTTCTTAACTGAAGCGTACATAGATGCAAAGTCCTGAACAGCTCCAAAGAATACACCACCAATTAATATCCAAAGCAGAACCGGAAGCCATCCGAAAATAGCTGCCTGAATTGGTCCGTTTATTGGGCCTGCACCTGCTATAGATGCAAACTGATGTCCGAATACTACATTGGTATCAGCCGGTACATAGTCCACTCCGTCCTCCATCTCGTAGGCAGGAGTCTTGGCATTTGGATCAATGCCCCATTTGTTTTGCAGATAACGGCCATATAATAAGTATGCTCCACCGAGCACAACAATGGCTATTACCATCATTAAGATTCCACTCATATTATTACCTCTTTCTTTTGTTTATCTTAATTTTATTTATATATTATGTTTACTCATTTTTTTTAGCAAATTTTCAATAAATATTTTATACATAATTTATTTTTTATTTCTATAATTTTTGTTTAATTTACCAATCGGTTATAATAGGTATTCATTCTCTTTATGCTGTCTTTGTCTCAGCGGCTTCTTCTGCCTTTTTAGCAGCCATTTTGTCCTTTAATGCAAAGGCTCCGGCAAGCAGTGTGCCTGAGATTGAATGCCATGTACATGACACTGCACAGATGATGGCTGATTCAGGTGTTGAAGCAAACTGTGCTGTAGTGGTAGCAAGGTTTGTGGCAAGACCTGCATTCTGCATACCAACCTCGATAGAGATGGTTCTCTTCTTGGCTGTGTTCATGCCTACCAGCTTTCCTGCACCGTATCCAAGCAGATATCCAAGTCCGTTATGTAACAGAACTGCCGCAAAAATTACTACTCCTGATGTAAAGAACTTTGAGCCCTGTGATGATACAACACCACCTACAACGAATGCCAGGCCAAGCACCGCAATACCCGGCATGACCTTCTGAGCCTCGGCAAATGCCTTTTTCTTTCCAAGCAGGTAGTTGAGTAAAAATCCAACCGCTACAGGAAAGATTACAGTCTCAATGATTGACACAAACATCGGAAGCGCCTTGATTGAGACATGTGTTCCGCTTGCAAGAAATGATACCAGAAGCGGTGTCATAAATGGTGAGAGCAATGTGGAAACTGTTGTCATTCCAACTGAGAATGCCACATCACCACCGCAGAGGTATGACATAATGTTTGAAGAAACACCACCGGGACAGCAGCCTACGAGGATAAGTCCAAGTGCGATTCCGTCAGGCAGATTCAATGCCTTTGAGATACCAAATGCGAGAAACGGCATGATAAGATACTGTGCGATTGCACCTACACATATATCAAATGGTCTCTGTGCAAGTATCTTGAAATCCTGTGTCGTAAGTGTAAGTCCCATACTAAACATGATGATTCCGATAATGATTGACTGACATGTGAACTTGTTGGATACCGGATCCACAAACAGCATCTGATTTACCCAGGCCATCAGATTCGGAACCAGAAATGTGACTACGGCGATTGCTATGACAACTATCGATGTGTAGTCTGATAAAAATTTACTTACTTTTTGTAATGCTTTCATTGTAAGCCTCCTTAACATTTTTCTGCTCACTAAAACTCTTTTATGGAATTAAAAAATCCCTTTCCAGATTGACATAATCTGAAAAGGGACGAAATAATCCGCGTTACCACCCTGATTCCACAGTGTATTACTGTGACACTCTGCATACCAGCATATGCTTTCCATATAACGGTGGACACCGGCGAGGTTTACAGACACACTTAATGCTTTCAGCCCGCTTCTTAGAGAGGATATTCCAATCTGACCATTACCTGTTCGCACCGCCCACAGGCTCTCTGAAAATAAATACAAATCGGACCTTGTTCTCATCAACGAATTTTGGTGAACATATTTATTTAAATCTTGTTTTGTATTATAGCCCTCTGACACTATATGTCAAGAGAATGATACAAATTTGTACTATAACATTTATTTATAGTTTTTATTCATGTGCTTTATTCTTATTATTTATTCGTAATCTTTGTTGTTATACTCATCATTCCATGACTGCTGTTGTGATGTACCGTAGGAATTTTGAGCATCCCCGCCCTGTGCTGTGCCATACGGATTCTGACCATACTGCTGGTTTGCTCCGTTTCCGTACATGTTCTGGCCGTACTGCTGATTTGTGCCATTTCCGTACATGTTCTGGCCGTACTGCTGATTTGCCCCGTTTCCGTACATGTTCTGGCCGTACTGCTGGTTTGCTCCGTTTCCGTACATGTTCTGACCGTACTGCTGGTTTGCTCCGTTTCCGTACATGTTCTGACCATACTGCTGACCATATCCGTTTGAACCGTATGGATTATAGTAGTTATTATTACTATTGTATCCATCTCCCACATAAACAATGTTTTTGTTGAAGGCAATAATACAGATAAAAATCACATTGAGGAATATAAGTCCGCAGGCAAATCCTGCTCCCTTGCCAAACGCATGTGCCAGTCCGACACAGCAGAGGATATTCATAACCAATGCCGCAATCATTGCTCCAATAATCAGAATAACTGCAAATATCAGCATGCCCATGTGAGCCCCGATGCGGTTTCCGGCATATCCATAGGTAGAATCATAATACGACCCCATATAACTGGATGTCATAACGGAAAGTCCTGAGGCAATAATCTCATACATCAATAAAATACATCCTGCTATACTTGCGATACTTGCCACAAGATATCCCCAGAACAGCTTCTGTTTCCCTGCAATCCTGAATTTTACATATGAGCTGTAAAACGGTACAATGGCCGCCCAGCCGTGCTCTCCTGCCTTTGCATACATAATCCATGATGCAACAATTGTCAGTACCATAACTGCCAGATTGATAAACGACTTAAAGCCGTCAATCATACTCATAATAGTATAATATGTGCTCATTTTTTCTCCCTTTCATAACCAAAGTTTGTTTGTTATTCAAAGTATACATCACCACCGGTCAGAGTGCAATAATTAAAAAGCTTTTGGAGCTTGTATAATTCACTCATTTTAAGATTCTAACAATACTCCTTTATATATTCACCAAAATATGGAAGTGCAAGTGAGATATAGCCCTGTCTGGAATTTAATATACCTCTTTTTATAAGACGATCCCTGTACATAGAGTAGCTTCCTGACTTCTCTCCCATAAGCTTAAGCACTTCTTCACGCTTGTATTCTTCCTTTTCTGTCAAAAGTCCTGCAAGAAACCTGTCCATTTCAGTCATCTCTTCCCATATTTTTTCATAAGAATATGCAAACAATTCAGCTTTGAGTTTTGGTAAAATATCTTCTAACAACTCATCCAACTTTTTCTTAAAATACAACACTCCCAATTCCTGAAATGCATATGCGTATCCTTTTGTAATTTTCGCCATTTCACGAGCCTCATTACTGTCAATATCCAGCTTGCTCTTATACATTTCAGTCATTCGTATCATATTAAGAGGCTCCGTTTTAACTGTTGCCGCTCTTCTGAAAAATGTAAGATTTTTGACATTGCTCAATTCCTGTATATTTTCATACAAGCCTGTACACACAAAATAAACCGGATACCCTGCTCTGAGCCATCTGCCATATTCAGACGCAAATTTTATCATCTCTTCGGACTTTGAAACCTCATCTATTCCTATAAGTATCTTCTTCCCCTTTTTCTGTGCAGCCTGTATCATTGTCTCAACTTCTACACCGATATCAAAGAAATTATTATTGTTTTCTGCCGTATAGCCGATTCCACCACCTGTTCCCATCACTGTTGCAGAGAGGTTTATCCCTGTTGTTTTCTTATCCTGTGAACCAAAACCGGCCTTTACAAGCATTGCCGCTATCTGTCCCAGTATATCTCTTGCAGGATTTACATCAAAAACAAGCCAGTTTATATATCTGCTTTCATTGGTTCTTAATTCTTCCTCCACCTTTGCAAGTATAACGGTTTTACCGGAGCCTCTGACACCGGTTATCTTATATACCGACTCCGACGGATTATCGTAAATAAAGTTTTCCAGTATCTCCTCTGTTTTCTCTGTATGGATATATGTGTATTCCGGAGTCTTACTGAAGGTTGTAGTAAATGGATTCTGCATAAATTCACCTCAATTTATTATATGAAATTCAAAACTATTTATATTTTTTTATACTTTATATTGTTCTTTATAGTTTTTTATAAATTTTTATACTTTTTCTTTTATTTTATACTTTTTTATACTTTTTTGCAATAGTTCTTCCGACCTGTATATACCGTTAAAGTAATCACCTCTTTTTGCACCCTTGACAACCCCCTTCTTAAACGGCTATAATATCGTCAATTGAAGCACAATTACATTTCAACAGGCTTTGATGGGAACAAGTACATTTCTGCAATACTTACAGAGAGCTGCCGGCAGGTGAGAGGCGCAAGGAAACAGATCTGGAATACATCCCGGAGCTTTGCACCGAACGTCATACCGGATGATTAAATATCCCCGGTTCGATTAATAAGCCGCAACGTATTGGCACACGTTATAGTGCCGGAGTGTTAGCAGAATCGGCTATTTTCACTATATATAATATGTCGAATAATGTGTGACAACTCACGGAGGCATTCCTGTGCGAGCGGGATGCAAATTAAGGTGGTAACGCGAGAAATCCCCCTCGTCCTTAAATGGATGAGGGGGATATTTTATTTTTCAGAATACAAATTGAATCTATCAGGAGGAAAATCATGACAATTTATGACGAATTAGTTGCCCGCGGTCTTATCGCGCAGGTAACCGACGAAAAAGAAATCAAAGAGCTTATAAACAACGGAAAGGCTACCTTCTACATCGGCTTTGATCCTACAGCAGACAGCCTTCACGTTGGACACTTCATGGCGCTTTGCCTTATGAAGAGACTTCAGATGGCCGGAAACAAGCCTATCGTACTTATCGGTGGAGGTACCGCACAGATCGGTGATCCATCAGGACGTACAGATATGCGCCAGATGATGACAACAGAGACTATCAACCACAACGTAGAGTGCTTCAAGAAACAGATGAGCCGCTTCATCGACTTTGGCGAGGGAAAGGCTATCATGGTAAACAATGCTGACTGGCTGATGGACTTAAACTACGTGGATGTGCTCCGCGAGGTTGGTGCTCATTTCTCAGTAAACCGTATGCTTACAGCTGAGTGCTACAAGCAGCGTATGGAAAAGGGTCTTTCCTTCCTTGAGTTTAACTACATGATCATGCAGAGCTACGATTTCTACACACTTTTCCAGAAATACGGCTGCAACATGGAGTTCGGTGGAGACGACCAGTGGAGCAACATGCTCGGTGGAACAGAGCTTATCAGACGTAAGCTTGGAAAAGATGCATACGCTATGACAATCAATCTGCTCCTAAACTCTGAGGGCAAGAAGATGGGCAAGACACAGTCCGGTGCAGTATGGCTTGATCCTAACAAGACAACACCTTTCGAGTTCTTCCAGTACTGGAGAAACGTTTCTGATGCCGATGTCCTTAAATGTATCAGAATGCTCACCTTCCTTCCTCTCGAGGAAATTGACAAGATGGAAAGCTGGGAGGGCGCACAGCTCAATGAAGCTAAAGAAATCCTGGCATTCGAGCTTACAAAGCTTGTTCACGGTGAGGAGGAAGCCACAAAGGCTAAAGAGGCAAGCCATGCACTTTTCGCAGGCGGAGCCAACAATGCAAATATGCCTACAGTTACCGTTACAGCTGAGGACTTCCCTGACGGAGAGCTTGATATCATCTCTGTTCTCGTAAAAGCAGGACTTTGCGATTCAAGAGGAGACGGCCGCAGAAATATCCAGCAGGGCGGTGTTTCCGTTGCAGATGAGAAGATAACTGATATCTCTACCAAATACACTCTCGACGATTTCAAGGGTGAGGGTCTCATTATCAGACGTGGTAAAAAGAAATTTGCCAAGGTTGTAGCTGAATAGACAGAGAATCCCCGGTAGTTACTACCGGGGATTTTTACTTTCAGCCATATTTTATTTTGAAAATTCATTTGCAGGAAATTCATATGGCACAAATTTACTGCTACATATAACTGTATACTCCGTGTCTCCCGAAACCGTTTTTTGTTCTGTGCCAACACCCTCTCCACAAATCCAGTATGAACCATCATTTTTATTCTTTAGCATAATATCCCCACACTAAATTAGCATAGTGTACAATAGCCATATGTTGATAGCTGACAGGCCTTGGGTAGCTGTAATCCATAAAACTTCTAAAACAGCTCCCCAATCCAGTCCAAAAACTGGAAAAATTCTGGAAAAAAGTAGCTGAAACCGCTGAAATTTCTAAAACAGCTCCCCTAACCACAGCGAAATAGCCGGAAAAATCTCCAAAAAAGTAGCTGAAACTGCTGAAATTTCTAAAACAGCTCCCTAACCACAGCGAAACAGCCGGAAAAATCCATAAAAAAGTAGCTGAAACTGCTGAAATTCCTAAAACAACTCCCCTAACCCAGCGAAACAGAATGGCTTATTATCCATCATTTATATATATTAAACCCTACTTTTTCCTCATCTTCCCTTGACTTCTCATTAATAAGTTAATATAATTTATCTAATTGATACATCAACGCTTTAAAGCGCTGACAAAAGGAGGAATTATCATGAAAAAGAGATCTAAAATTTTAGCTTCACTTGTTCTTGCCGGAACAATGGTTCTTGGACTTGCCGGATGCGGAGATTCCGGTTCAGCAAACGGTGGCACACAGTCAGGCAAGAACTCAGATGCCAAATATCAGGTAGGTATCTGCCAGCTCGTACAGCACGAGGCTCTCGATGCCGCTACAAAGGGCTTTAAGGATGCATTAAAGGATAAGCTCGGAGACGATGTCTCATTTGACGAGCAGAATGCCGCAGGAGATGCTTCTACATGCTCTACAATCTGCACCAAGTTCGTCACCAACGACTATGACCTTATCCTTGGAAATGCCACAGCAGCTCTTCAGGCCGCTTCAGCAGCCACAGACTCTATTCCGATTCTCGGAACATCTATCACAGACTACGCTACAGCTCTTGATATGTCAGACTGGTCAGGCACTACAGGAAAGAATATTTCAGGTACTACAGACCTCGCTCCACTCGATGAGCAGGCTAAATGCATCAAGGAGCTCTTCCCGGATGCAAAGAACATCGGTATCATCTACTGCTCATCTGAGCCAAACAGTATCTACCAGTCAACAACTATTACCAAATACCTTGAGGACGAGGGATACACTGTAAAAGAGTACACTTTCTCTGATTCAAATGATGTCGCTGCAGTAACACAGAGCGCATGTGATGCATCTGATGCAATCTACATCCCAACTGACAACACTGCTGCTTCATGTACAGAGGCTATCAACAATGTAGCTTCACAGGCTAAGAAACCTATCTTCGCCGGCGAGGAAGAAATCGCTAAGGGCTGTGGTGTGGCAACACTTTCTATCAGCTACTATGACCTTGGATACACAACAGGTGAGATGGCTTACGATATCCTTGTAAATGGTACAGACGTCAAAACTATGGAAGTTAAGAGCGCTCCTAAGTTCACTAAGGAGTACCTTCCGGACCGCGCCAAGGAGCTTGGAATCACAGTTCCTGACGGCTATGAGGAAATCTCAGCTGAATAAACAGCTGCACTATGGAGGTATTTAATAAAATGATTCTAATGAATTATTTTGCAACCTTAAATCCGGTTGCATTCACCAATGCCCTTCCGGGCAATATAGCCCAGGGTCTGATATGGGGCATCATGGCACTCGGTGTTTACATCACCTTCAGACTGCTGGACTTCGCAGATCTGACGGTTGATGGCTCATTTGCAACAGGTGGTGCCGTAACCGTTATGATGACGATTAACGGCTACAATATCTGGGTTTCACTGCTTTGCGCATGTATTGCCGGTCTGCTCGCAGGACTCTGCACAGGTCTCTTACATACAAAGCTCGGCATTCCTCCGATTCTGGCAGGAATTCTTACACAGATAGCTCTCTACTCTATCAACTTAAATATCATGCAGCGCCACGCCAACCAGGCACTTAGCGCAGATAAATATAATCTGGTGCTTTCATCACGTAATCTGACACATGCGATAATTGTCGGTGTGATTTTCTCGGTTGTAATTATCGCGGTGCTTTACTGGTATTTCGGAACAGAGCAGGGCTCTGCTATCCGTGCCACAGGCTGCAACCCTGCAATGAGCAAGGCTCAGGGTATCAACATTGACAACATGAAGCTCATCGGTCTTGCGCTTTCAAATGCAATTGTAGCGCTCTCAGGCGGCCTGCTTTCACAGTACTCAGGCTTTTCCGATGTAAACATGGGCCGTGGTGGAATCGTCATCGGTCTTGCCGCAGTTATCATCGGTGAGGTGCTCGGCGATGCAATCCTCGGAAAGCACATGAATTTCATGGGAAAACTTATCTTTGTCATATTTGGTGGAATTGTTTACTACATTGTAATCGGAATTGTTCTGTGGCTGCAGATGCCAAGTGATGACTTAAAGCTCTTCACTGCAATCATCGTGGCAATTTTCCTTGCAGTGCCTTACCTGAAGGGCAAGAGCAAGGCCTCCTTTAAAAAGGCCGGCATATCGTTTACACTGACGCAAATGGTGATGAACACCAAGTTGCTACCCTCGATGACGGCTTGAAATTTACCGGCGACACAGCAAATGTAACTGTCTCCAAGAAATTGAACCAAACCCTGTCCATTACCGGCGGTGCCGATATGACAAATCTGAGCAACAACAACATCGGCGTCGTCGCAGATGCAGCAAATGGTTTAACTATTAAATTGGCAAAAGACTTGAACGGCCTGAACAGCGTTCGCGTCGGAGGCAGTGCTGAAGGCGAAGGTATCTACATCGCTAATCAGACTGTACCCAACACCAACGGTAGTTCTGAAACAGGCAATTACATCACAGGCTTAACCAATACGACTTGGGCCCCGACGGCAACCGGTTATGTAAGCGGTCGGGCCGCGACAGAAGATCAGTTAAAATCCGTTTACGACACCATTTCTTCCGATGTGAAAGCCAATAATGTCGTTGGCAGCAAGAACATCACCGTAACAAAACTCGATAATGGCGCCGGCACACAGGTTGCCTTGAACGATAACATCAACCTCGGCACTATGGGCGGCAAGAATGTGTCCATTAGCGGCCAATATGGCAGTATCACCGCCGGTGACGGCAACACCAATAAAGTGATCGTCGACGGCGCAAATTCTTCGATTACTGCTGGAACCGGTGATGGCCGAGTCACTGTATACGGCAACAACGGCCTGATTACTGTAGGCAATACCGCAAAAGGTGCTGTCTCTATCGGCAACCAATCGGTAACGGGTACTAAAGCGGATGGCATGACAGAAACCCAGAGCGGTAAATACATCACGGGCCTCGAAAACACAACCTGGGACCCAGCCAATACGGGCGTCGTTGAAGACCGCGCTGCTACCGAAGGCCAGTTGAAAAATGTTGCTGACAACATCTCTAAACAAATCAACGACATCGATACGGCCGTTAAATCTACAAGCCGCGTCTTTGAAAGCGACAGCGGTACCGAAAAACAAGTAACGCGTAAGAGTTCTGATCCCATGAAACTCAAGGGCGGTGCTACCGGCGAATTATCTGACGGTAATATCGGCGTCGTAAATAACAGCGATAATACCGGCTTTGACATCAAGCTGTCAAAAGACATCAAAGGTCTCAACTCGGTAACGACGAAAGAACTGAACAGTGAAACGGCAAACATCACCAACAGCATCACCGTCGGTACCGGCGACAACAAGACGGTCATTACGGGCGATTCCATCCGCACGGGCAATACGACGATCAACAACAACGGCCTGACGATCAACAATTCCGATCCGACGAAAAACATTACCATCCAGGATGGCAACATCAACATGGGCGGCAATGCCATTCACAACGTCGGCGAAGCTACGGAAGCCGGCGACGCCATCAATAAAGGCCAGTTCGACCGGACGATCAACAACATCGGTAACGGCATGAACGAAATGAACGGCCGTATCAACCAGATTGGCCGCGACGTCAACCGCGTCGGTGCCGGTGCTGCCGCCTTGGCCTCCCTCCATCCTTTGGATTTCGACCCCGATGATAAAGGCTCCTTCGCCGTCGGCTTCGGCTCCTACAAGAGCGAACACGCCGCCGCCCTCGGTGCCTTCTATCGCCCCAATGAAGACACCATGGTAAACCTCGCTGCAACGGTCGGAAACAACGACAATATGTACAGCGCCGGCGTTTCCTTCAAATCGGCTCCGCTTCCCCTTACGCCAATATGAGTAAGTCTGAAATGGCCGTCAAGCTGGAAGAACTGACAGCTCAGAATCAAAAGATTGAAAGCCAGAACCAGGAACTCAATGAAAGATTAGCTAAGTTAGAAGCCCTCGTCTCCTCTAAATAATAGCGAATTCCCAGATACCCGAGACATCCTTCGATATGATCCTATCGTCGAAGGATGTCTTTTTAATTGAGTTTCTGTATGCCAGCATCTTTTTGTCACATCTCATCAATATGTCACAACCGAACTTATGACTTTACCGACTCATTAGCTTGTAAATTCATTTCTGACAAATTCCCATTCCCGCTATCCAGAACCATTGTTATCCATAATATAAAGCCATTTCGACGATTTAAAGTTTATAGGATAACCTCCTTGCAAAGTAGACTATCAAACATATAATTACGATATATTTAAATAAAAATTGTCACAAATAGTTGCATTCCACCACAAATAGGAGTATTATACTCCATGAAAAGTTCATAGCAAAATGAACTATATATTCCTTGGGCTTGCATATTGCCGGTTCATTTATTTTTTTCATCAATCAAGACTTTTTTAGCCTTATTTAGCATCTTTATTTCGGATGAAATTTATCGAATTTATTTAAAACAATACGAGCTGACAATAATCCCATTAGGAACTGCTAAGGAGGATGTGTGATTATGAGAAGAACAAAAATGATTTGGCAGCAAAAAAGTCACGCTGAGTACCATCCTAACCGTATTGGCACTCTGCGGGAGTCTGTCAGTATCGGCTGCCGACACCTTGAATTTAACGACAGGAACAACACATAATAATGCCGTAACCAACAATTCCAATACAGAAAATGATACGGTAGCAATCGGTTTTAATAACAGTGCTGATAACGGAGCCATCACTATCGGCTCTCACAATAGAGCAGGTAATGCAAATGACACAGATATCGTTGTGGCTGTTGGTGGAAAGAATTACGCCAACAATGGATCTGTCGTCGTCGGCTACAGCAATACCGGCAAATCAGGCAGTACTGTCATTGGTCAAAATAGCTTCGGTTCTGCTTGGGCCAGCGTCCTCGGTAACAACGCAAGAAGCGCCGGTTCTATAGCCATTGGTAATAAGGCCAGTTCCGGTTACTTTAATGTCAGCAGCCAGTTTGATAACCAAAGGGATACAGCATTTTCCGTAGCTATTGGCAACAGTTCTACAGCCCTCGGAGGTACCTCGGTCGGATACGACTCCATATCTGATCATGACGGTGTCGCTCTTGGTGCTTCTGCGAATGCTCAGTACGGTGGAACTGCACTCGGTACTGGTGCCGAAACGTCTCGAAATACGTATTCCAGCACTCGAGGAAATGGGGTCGCCTTAGGCGAGTACTCTTATGCAGATCGCCGCTACGGTACCTACGGCTACGTTCCACTCAGCGACACAACAGCCAGTGTATCGACACCTGACTCGATGGAAAATGATATTGCCTTAGCTAATAAAACAGGCGACACCAGTGTCATCTCAGCTGTCAAAAACTTCTACCAAAAATACGATAACGACACATATACTCAATGGAAGAATTTAGATGCAAAACACGAAGAAGCACTCTTAACTTATGACGAAAAAGTCGCTGAAATGAACTCCAAAACCTATGCATCGTCAGCCGACCGGGCTTCCGACTATGCTATCCTTCAGAACTTGGAAAAAATCACTAACCGACACCAGCAATGCATTGAAAGACTTTGAAATGAACATTCTGGAATCGCCGCTGCTGCTCTCCGTAAGGACAGTGCACTATCATACCTACAAAGCGACAGCCAGTGCTGTTAGTCTTGGTTACGGCGATACCTCGAGCGACCAGGCCATGACCCGGCCAAAATCACAAACCTGGCCGCTGTACGGCTGGCCCTCGCCTAAATCGCGCAATACGCCAAGCAGGCCGTTTCGGCCCACCGCGCCGCCTACGTCCAGCTTTCCATTGGGCTTTAACGGCAAAACAACCTCCGGATGTTCCGCATATCCCTTACAGTTGCCGTTGCTGTCCGCAATGGCAACAACAGAAACCAAGAGGACCGCCGCCGTTGGCCTTTAATGTCACGGTCGCGCCATCCTTTTTCAACATAGACCCCATCATTGAGGCTGCTGTCATCAACCGTCCCAGCGCTGCGGTTGCCACAGGCGAGGTCCGATGGATTTCCTGCGCGGTTGCCACCATATAGGTACTGTCAATGGCACATGCCATAATTCCTCCGGTCCTTGTAATGTATCGTGTTATCCTATCCATATGATATGGCGGCTCCTTTCAAAAGTTTACTAACGATATGCCTAACGGGCTTTGGCTGCCGGCTTTTTCGCTACAAACAAAAGCCGCTCGCTCTCTGCTGCCGGCGCCTGAAAGGATTAGGTCTGCATAGAGCCCTTCAACCATAAGCCCTGCGCTCTGCAGCAGGAAGCATTTTATAATCCTTGATGTCAACGCTCAGATTGATTTCCTCCGGCACCCAGAAATTATTCATAGCCTGACGGTACCAGTCGCTGACCCATTTATACTTCATATGATTAAAATCATTCAGATTGGTCGTGTTCCCCCCAAATCATTTTTCGTTTTGTAACTTCAATATCCCCCTCCGGATTAAAGAGTGGTTTCTTAACTAGTTCTGACATGTCAGCCTCCTGTTTTCAACATTGTCTTAAGAAGAGCATACCTCACATTCCTCAACTTCAAGGCTTCTGGAGCGAATATAGTAAAATCGTCTTCACCCCTTCTTCCCATGCCTGCAGATACAGATTCAAAAACTCCGCGGAAGGTGTACTCATTCGTAATATAAAGGTTCATACTCTGTGCCTGGTCAATATGCCTCTGCCGGATGCCGCAGGCCCGCACATGTACCCATTGAACCTGGGTCAATTTCAAAATGTGCATTTTTATAATACCAGAATGTCTCCATCGAGAGTTCCGGTGCGACTCTCGGCATCAGCCCATTTTTCTTCTCCTCCATAAAATACCTGTTCATCACAGGATCCAGACCCGCCGTCGTCCCGGCTATAATGCTGGTGCTGCTGGTTGGTGCCGCCGCCAGAAGATAGCCGTTTCTCAGTCCCTGTGCAGCCACCCTGTCTGCAAGCTTCTTCCACCTTTCATCCATCAGATTTCTCTGCCGGAAATACGCCCCTGTCTGCCACTCACTTCCCTCAAAGTAGGCGTAACTGCCTTTTTCCTTTGCAATATTGCTGCTGGCGTCTAATGCAGCATAGTGGATATCCGCAAAAACCTTCTCTGCAAAGTCCAGATGTTCCTGGCTTTCCCAGCGAATCCCATGCTTTGCAAGCATATGCTGGTATCCGCTTACGCCCAGACCAATCGGACGATATCTGTGGTTATTAATCCTGGCATAAGGCACAGGAAAGAAATTCAGGTCAATCACGTTATCCAAAGCACGTACGGCGCTCTCGGTAATGTAAGACAATTCCTTGTAGTCCTCCACCTGTATATGTCCCAATGACAGGCTGGCAAGATTGCACACTACAAACTCGCCTGGTTTTGTCACCGTCACGACAACGGTCTCCCCGTCTACCTCCTCGGTCCTCTGCTCTTCCAACTCTATCGCGCTCATATTCTGGGCGATCTCTGTACATAGGTTGCTGCAGTAAATCATACCTTTATGCCGGT
>ENA-OQDL01000664-OQDL01000664.1-human-gut-metagenome-genome-assembly--contig:-NODE-664-length-20958-cov-5.287504_pt1 | contig 20958 bp, 18 predicted proteins | sample MGYA00242782_ERZ504609 | MGnify/ENA primary metagenome ERZ504609 (study PRJEB26092, sample SAMD00036320) | human gut metagenome | host: Homo sapiens | study: EMG produced TPA metagenomics assembly of... | reverse complement strand
ATTTCCTTCTTCACCCGGTTGCGGAAACGGTTGATGGTAATGAAATCCGGTTTCTCATATCCGGCCAGCCAGATATAATGGATGTCACGGTGAAGAAGCTTTTCAATTTTCCGGCAGGAGTAGATGTAAAAAACAATCAAAGATATCTACGACTATTCTTCTATAATCTGTATTTCAAGATAATCAAAATCAATCTCATCGACAAAGTTGTCTTGATAAAATCTTGCTTTAGCATGTCGTTTGAATTCAGCAATTGTTGAGTCGAGCCAGAGTGGCTTACTTAGATCAAATTCATAACAAATCTCATCAAGTGCATGAAAAATCTTGTGTGTACGTGTGTCGTCTGTCTCATCGCAGATAACAGTATCGCAAAGCATGCGGTTGTCTTTAAATTCTTTTCCCCATAAACGAAACATAAGAGACTCCTTTCCGGCAGCAGAAGAAACCATCTGATCTTCTGAAAATACCTGTCTCTTGTATCCTAACATAAGAAAAACAAAAAGTCATTTCTTTTTTAGAGACTTTTTGGTATAGTGGAACGGTAATGTTACTGTTTGTACATCGTGTGACAGTAACACGGTAATGGTAACAGCAATATAGTAATTGATAGAATGATTGGAGAGCAGTTATGATTAGAGAATGTACAGAGACAGACAGAGAAATACTGGGAGGTTATCTGGAAGAAGACAGTTATGGACAGGCAATCTTTCATCTGATTGATGAATTCGGATTTGAACAGAAATTCCAGTCCGTTTATATGGATATTGAAGAAGAACAGTGCAAAGGTGTTTATCTTATGATTTACAAAAATGTACTGCTTTATTCGAAAGAGAACCAGGTGGAAATTGATTTCCTGGAGCAGATGCTCTCTGTGCTTGTGCCGGAGATGGTGATTGGACGAAAGGATAATGTGAATATTGTAAGCTGGCTTCTGACAGACTACCGGATGGATACCGTAGATCAGATTCCGGAGCTTTGTGATGAGGAAGGCAATGCGTTGAAGAGGGATACCCGGAAGAAGGAAGGACAGGAATGGGGCGTCCTGTATAAGGAGGACTAGAAGAGCGATGAAGAGAATATTTATTGACGGACTCAGCGGAATGGCGCAGGGCTTGTTTGCAACATTGATCATAGGAACAATCATTCAGCAGATCGGAATGTTTGTTGGAGGAAATTATGGGGATTTAATTTATCTGATCGGGAAAGTTGCAGCAGCACTTACAGGAGCAGGTATTGGTGTCGGAGTAGCAAGGAAGCTGGAGGCTCAGCAGCTTGTTACAGTTTGTGCAGCTGTTGTTGGTATGATCGGAGCATTCGCGGGGAAGATTCTGGCAGGTCAGGTGCTTGTAGATGGGAATATTGTATTAGTCGGACCGGGTGAACCACTGGGAGCTTTCGTGGCAGCTTATGTGGCAATTGAGATTGGAATTTTAGTTACAGGAAGAACGAAACTCGATATTATCCTGACACCATTGATCTGCATTGGTGTTGGTGCTGTTGTTGGTTTGTTTGTCGGACCACCGATTTCTTCCTTTATGAACTGGCTGGGTTCCTTGATTAACTGGGGAACAGAACAGCAGCCGTTCCTTATGGGAATTGTAGTTTCGGTCTTGATGGGAATGATCCTGACATTGCCGATCAGTTCCGCGGCTTTGGGGGTGATTCTGAATCTGTCAGGTCTTGCGGCTGGAGCAGCTACGGTTGGATGTTGCTGCAATATGATTGGATTCGCAGTTGCAAGCTACAGAGAGAATAAGATTGGTGGATTTCTGGCACAGGGAATTGGTACTTCTATGCTTCAGGTACCGAATATTATGAGGCATCCATTGATCTGGATTCCATCCGTTTTGTCGAGCGCAATTTTAGGACCTGTAAGTACAATGTTACTCCATATGACGAATAATGCAACCGGATCCGGAATGGGAACAGCCGGGCTGGTTGGTCCGTTGATGACATGGCAGGTGATGATCCAGACAGAAGATCCGATGATTGTTCTGGTGAAGATCATTGTAATCCAGTTTGTACTTCCGGCAGTGATCACACTTGGAATTTCAGAATTTATGAGAAAGAAGGGCTGGATTCGCCAGGGAGATATGAAATTGGAGCTGTAGACAGAAAATGGATTACAGAGGTTGGAAAGATACTATTACGGTAACACTAAAATATCTCTAAAAAAGCAGTGAATTCTGTGACAGAAAAAGGGGAGTATGTTATACTTAAGATATATAAACAGACCGGGGGATGACTGCTATGAGAAGTGAACAACAGGTAGAAGCTGCGCTAAAGAGTTATGAAGATGTTGACAGCTGGAAGACAATCATTTTCCTGTATAATGCAGCGTTGAAAGAAGTTGGTACAAAGCTGGAGATTCTTAATGATGAAATTTTCAGCATGTACATCAGTATAATCCGATTGAACATATTAAGACAAGAATCAAGACACCGGATAGTATTGTGAAAAAGTTGAAGAGGTATGGACATGAGACGTCTATAGAGAACATGGTTCGCTATGTGAATGATATTGCAGGAGTAAGATTGATCTGTTCATTTACATCAGACATATATCGTTTGGCAGAGATGATAGGGAATCAAAGTGATTTGAAAGTTCTTTCAATTAAGGATTATATTAAGAATCCCAAAGAAAGTGGATATAAAAGTTATCATATGTTAGTTTCTGTGCCGATATTTCTTTCGGATAGTGTAGTAGACACGAAGGTAGAAATTCAGATCCGAACCATTGCAATGGATTTCTGGGCAAGCCTTGAACATAAGATCTACTACAAATTTTGAAGGGAATGCACCGGAGTATATCAGCAAGGATCTGCAGGAATGCGCGAAGATGGTATCAGAGCTGGATGATAAGATGCTTTCATTGAATGAGGCAATTCGGGAATGCATTGCCCAACAGGATAAGGATCAGATTCAGATGAACGAAGAACTGATGAATGATGTGTGCAGAGATGTTCTTGGAAATAACAAAGAATATAAAGATTCGAAAGTACAGGAAAAAGTGACAGAGATTGTAACATAAGACGGTAATCTGTAGAAAATATAAAACTGTAATAAACGAAGTGAGCTGTGGAAAATGAGAGATTCATATTTTCACAGCTCTTGTTGTTAAAAGTGATTGTATTGCTGTTCGCAAGATGTGCGACCAGCAACGCATCTCGTTATTTTAAATCGATTTGGCGATGGGGCTTGATGATTTTTTGTAGGTTCGGTATACTATAGCAATAGAAGAATGGAAAATATGAAAGATGAGGAAAATAGATGATGATAAGAAAAAAACTGGCAGTCTTGATGTTGATTGGTGTGACTTGTTTAGCATCCGGCTGTGGAAATGTAGTCAAGGACGGAACAGAGGCGCTTGGTGAAGGAAGATATGATGCGGCAGAGGCGGCATTTGAAGAGGCAACTAAGAATGAGAATAAAGAAGTTGCGGCAGATGGATATCAGGGACTTGGAATGACATATTATGAACAGAAAGAATATGATAAAGCATTGGAAGCATTTCAGACCGCATTGGATCAGGGAGCAGAGCAGACGCAGGAACTTTACAATCTGACAGCAGTTTGCGCAATGAAGACGGAGGATTATCCGAAGGCTCTCGAATGTTTCCAGGCTGGAATCGCACTTGCAGAAAGCAAGACAGGAGATGACGAAACGAAAGCAGATACAGCACTTCTTCAAGAAATGGAATATAATATGATTGTCTGCTACGAACAACAGGCAGACTGGGAAAATGCAAAGAGTGCGATGAAACAGTATCAGGCAGATTTCCCGGAAGATGATTCTGTAAGTAAGGAAGCAGAGTTCCTTCAGACAAGATAAAAAGGTTACTGCGGTCAGTAGCAGGGCGGGATGCATATTAGCAGATCATGATAAGTAGATAAGGAAAAGAAAATATGATATCAATGGATGAAATAAAAGAGAGGGTAATCCTCGTAGCGGTAGATACAGATGGATCTGATCAGGCAGAACGATCCCTGGACGAGCTTGGAGAGCTTGCGAAGACGGCAGGTGCAGAAGTTGTCGGCCGTATGATCCAGCCAAGAGAAAGTATCCATCCGGGAACTTATATAGGAAAAGGAAAGATTCTGGAATTAAAGGAATTATTGTGGGAGACGCACGGAACAGGAATTATCTGTGATGACGAGTTGACAAGTATGCAGATGGGGAATCTGGAAGCAGAACTGGATTGTAAGATCATGGATAGAACACTTCTGATCCTTGATATATTTGCAGCCAGGGCAGTGTCAGGAGAAGGTAAGATTCAGGTAGAATTAGCACAGTTAAAGTACCGTGCTTCAAGATTGGCAGGACTTGGAAAATCTCTTTCCAGACTCGGCGGAGGAATCGGAACAAGAGGACCGGGAGAGAAAAAACTGGAGATGGACCGCCGTCTGATCAGAGAACGTATCAGCAGACTGAAGAAAGAATTGAAAGATGTAGAGCGCCACAGAGAATTGATTCGTGGACAGAGAAAGCAGTCAGGACTGAAAGTAGCAGCGTTAGTAGGTTATACTTCAGCAGGGAAGAGCAGTATTGAGAATGCACTGACACAGGCAGGAGTATTGGAGGATGCGATGCTTTTCTCAACATTGGATACAACAACGAGAGCACTGACCTTGGATAATACACAGGAAATCCTTCTTACGGATACGGTTGGATTTATCAACAAGCTTCCACATCATTTAGTAGAGGCATTTAAGAGTACACTGGAAGAAGCAAAGTATGCGGATATTATCGTGCACGTAGTTGATGCTTCGAATCCACAGATGGATGCACAGATGCATGTAGTTTATGAGACACTCAGACAGCTTGGAGCCGAAGGAAAACCGGTCATTACACTGTTTAACAAGCAGGATAAGGTTGAGAATCCGGTTAATCACAAAGATCTTCAGGCAGATTATTCCATTGCGACATCTGCGAAGACCGGGCAGGGGCTGGAAGAGTTCAAACACGCATTGTTGGAGATTATCCGTAAAGAGCAGATTTATATTGAACGCTTATATGATTTCAGTGAAGCGGGCAAGATTCAGCTGATCCGCAGTAAGGGACAGCTGTTATCTGAAGAATATGTACCGGAAGGAATTGAAGTTAAGGCATATGTACCACAGGATATATATGGGCGATTATAATGATTCCGGGTATTCCATGTCATAGAATAGAAAAATAAAAAGACAAAAACCGTAAGAGGAAGCAGTTCATAGTGATATGCTTCACCTTACGGTTTTTTTGCACTGTTAAAGTTTACTGCAGATACGGTGTTGCCGGGCTCTCAGGGTAACTTCCCATGGAGACAAGCAGCTGAAGACCTACATCTCTTGCAGTGAGAACTGCATTCTTAACGGCATCCGCATCCCCGGTTACTGCGACAATCACTTCGTTCGAATGGCTTGTTCCCTGGTCAGGAGTCATGTACTTGATGACTTCAACCGGGGAAGATTTCACAGCGAGGTCAGCCATGACTAGTCCAATGGCAGCAGGGGATCCGCAGAAGAATCCAAATGGTTTTCCAATCGGAGCGTTGAATGCCATATGAAGTGCTTTGTCTGCACAGGCAGAGAAAGTGAATTCCAAATGTCCGGCCTGGCTGATGTAGAGCTCACCGGCATATTTGCCGATATATTCAAGTGTAATATCAACAGCACGGCGCACATCAGAGACGTTGTCTCCGCCGATCACGATAAAACAACCGTGTCCGCCCCAGCCTTTTGTATCACGAGGAAGTTCGATGGAAACAATCTCCGTGTTCGTGGACTTGACAGCCTCGTCAGCTGCATTGATCTGTCCGGCTGCACCTGTTCTTGAACTGATCAGACCAAGACTTTTATATGGCTTTTTTAGATTCATCTTCTCGAGAAGCGAAGGGTCAATTCCCGGGATGACAAGTCCGATTGTATCCAAAACAGTTGTTCCGACAAATTCTGTAAGGGAACAATCCTGTGAAATCTGTTCAATGTGATGTACGTCTATCATATGAATCCTCCATCTATTCCAATAATCTGTCCGGTCATATAAGCCGGTGTATCTGTGAGCTTTAATGCAAGCTCGGCAACTTCCTCCGGATCGGCAAAACGTCCGGAAGGAATCTCATCCATAAGGTCTTGGCGTTCCTCTTCATTTAAACGACCATTCATTTCTGTATCGATCACACCGCAGGCAATCGCATTCACCTGAATATTACTCGGTGCAAGTTCCTTGGCAAGTGCTCGTGTCAGGCCATGTATTCCTGATTTGGTTGCGGAATAAGCAACTTCACAGGAAGCGCCGATCGTTCCCCACATAGAAGAAATATTGAGTATCTTTCCACATTTCTTAGACACCATGTATGGAATTGCGGCACGGCTGCAGTAGAAGACCGAAGAAAGATTCGTAGCAAGAATCTTATCCCATTCATTGTCAGTCATGTCGGTCAGAAGCCCGAACCACGCGATGCCGGCATTGTTGATCAGAATATCAACGCCACCACACTCTTTTTCAATAACCTGAAAAATTTTCCGGACTTCGTCGGGGTTACTGACATCTCCGGGAACTGTTGTACAGGATCCCCCGTCTGAGAGAATCTCATGTGCGAGTTCTTCTAAGCGTTCCACCTGGTGGACACAGTTGAGAAATACGTGATAACCGGCCTTGGCGTATGCTTTCGCACAGGCACGTCCGATGCCGCGGGAAGAACCGGTGATCAGTATGGATTTTTTATTCATAAAAGAAAACCTCAGTCTTTCTGAGCCCTTAAATAAGCGGCTGATTTGGAGAGTGATCATGATAAAATTCTAACGATTACTCAGATACATTAACTATAACATAAAATGGATTGGATTTCATTGTCTTTCGTAAATGGATATGCTAAAATTTTAGAAAAGGCGTTACTGGATACAGTAATTAGGATAGATTTGATGATTTCGGAAGAAGGAGAGAACACAATGGCAAAGACAAAGGTAATCTGTTTTACGAATAATAAGGGAGGAAGCGGAAAGACCACAACTTGTTCAAATGTTGGATTTGGCTTGAGAGAGCTTGGAAAAAAGGTTCTGATGATCGACGGAGATATGCAGCTGAATCTCTCCCTTTCTTTGTTTGACGAAGATACAGTGCTTGCATATGCACAGAGTGACAAAAATTTGTATGAAGCAATTAAGCGACAGGATGATCTGACAGATTATATCGTGAATACAAAATACGAAGGACTTGATCTGATTCCGTCTTCTACATTGATGAGTTCGATTGAATATGAACTTTTTACAAAATGGCAGAGAGAGTATATTTTGAAAAAAGGATTGAAGAAGATCCGCGAGTCAGAGGTTTATGATTATATTCTGATCGATGCACCGCCGACACTTGGTGGATGGGTGATGAATATCCTGTGTGCGTCCGATTATGTGATCCTTCCGGTAGAGGCATCTCCATGGGGATTGTTTGGTCTTGGAAATATGTTCGAATTCCTGGACAGTGTAGAAGAAATTGCACCGGATCTCAAGCTTGGTGGAATTGTGATCACAAAGGTTGATACAAGAAAGAATTATTTCAAACAGACATTAGAGACTCTGCAAGAGTTAGATGATGTGAAAGTATTTGATACTTACATCCGCGTGGACAGTGGAATTGAGTGGTCGCAGGATAATAATGCACCGGTGATCGCATATAAGAAGAGCAGTAGAAGTGCGAAAGAGTACATGGAATTAACGAGAGAGATTGCAGCTACATTAAAAGGATAAACCAGAAAGGCAGGCAATAGATGCATCAGGAACTGATCCGGGAACTGGCGATGATCACAGATGAGGAACGCCGGATCCTTGAAGGAAAACAGGAGATCGATCCACAGCTTTATACAGAAAAGAAGGAAATGGTTGTGGATAGTGCGAAACTTCTGAAGAAGGGGAAGTTGATCCAGGTCAGACCGCATACTCGCTTTGTACATTTCCCGGCGCATACACACAATTATATAGAAGTAATTTATATGTGCCAGGGAACAACGACACATATCGTGAACGGCAATCAGGTTGTGCTCGAACAGGGTGACCTTCTGTTTCTGAATCAGAATGCAGTGCAGGAGATCCTTCCGGCCGGAGAGTATGATATTGCAGTGAACTTTATTGTCCTGCCGAAGTTTTTTAACACAGCATTCTCTATGATCGGCGCAGAAGAAAATCAGCTGAAAGATTTCCTTGTCGGGGCGTTGTGCGGAAGAGATGAAGAGACGTCTTATCTGTATTTCCATGTGGCTGATATTCTCCCGGTGCAGAATCTGATCGAGAATATGGTTTGGACGATCTTCTATGACATTTCCAATAAGCGAAGCAGTAATCAGATCACGATGGGACTTTTGTTTCTTCAGTTGTTGAATTATATGGATAAGATGGAAGCCGGCGGACGCAAATTTGACACAGAGATTATGGCGAATGTGTATCGTTATATCGAGGATCATTTTAAAGAAGGTACGCTGTCAGAACTGGCGGTAGAGATGAAAGTGGATGTCTATTGGCTGAGTCGTGAGATCAAGAAGAAATCAGGGAAGACATATAAAGAACTTCTTCAGGAAAAGAGGATGCAGCAGGCAGTGTATCTTCTGATAAACAGCAGGATTGCGGTGTCGGATATTATAGAAGCAGTTGGATATGACAATACAAGCTATTTTTATAGAAAATTTAAAGAACGCTACGGAATCAGTCCGAAAGGATACCGGATTGAAAACATGAAATAAGAATAAAGTATAGAGAGGATGCTATTTTTCACAGATGGCATCTTCTTTTTTGCGCGAATAGTAAACCAATGACTATACTGATATAAGAATTGGCAATTTGCATTAATAGAAACGCGATAAAACGGATAAAAATAAAAAAACGACGAAATAAAAATTGTGAAAACAATATCAAATAGCACTATGCATAAAAGAGGATAGGATGTATAATGAATTATATGTGAAAAATACAAAAAGGAGGAACGCAATGTTAGATATATCCTATTATGAAAAAAACAGATGAGATTATTGCACAGTATACATGTGACGAAAAAGTCTTTGATCCCGATTATACAGGGGATTCAGGAAGAATATCGCTATCTTCCACCGGAGCTTTTAACTTATGTTGCGGAGAAACTGGGAATCTCCGAGGCGAAAGCTTACAGTGTGGCAAGTTTTTATGAAAATTTTTCTTTTGAGGCAAAAGGAAAATATGTGATAAAAGTATGTGATGGAACAGCCTGTCATGTGCGTAAATCCATTCCGATTCTGGAAGGACTTTACAAGGAACTGGGGCTTGGGAAAAAGAAACACACAACAGATGACCAGTTGTTTACAGTAGAGACGGTTTCATGCTTGGGCGCATGCGGACTGGCACCGGCCGTAATGGTCAATGATGAAGTACATCCGAAAATGACACCTGAGAAAATGAGCGAGCTGATCAAGAAGCTGCGGGAGGAAGAGGAATGAGGATAGAAAACAGAATGCAGCTCCAGTTATGGAGAGAAGAGTGTAAGGAAAAGCGGCAGAAAGAAAACTGCTGTATTCTGGTCTGTGGAGGAACAGGATGTCTGGCAGGTGGTTCAGATAAAATATATGCCCGTTTGAAAGAACTAACTTCCAATATGGATCATGTAACAGTCAAAATCGGTGAAGAAATCGCTCATGTGGGACTTAAGATGAGCGGATGCCATGGATTCTGTGAGATGGGTCCGCTGGTTCGTATTGAACCTTATAACTATCTGTATCTGAAAGTAAAACTGGAAGACTGCGAAGAAATTTTTGAAAAGACGATTCTTCATGGAGAACCGGTTACAAGATTAATGTATGAAGATAATGGTCATGTATATCAGACACAGGAAGAAATTCCATTCTATGCCAAGCAGACCCGTCTGGTGTTGAGAAACTGCGGTCATATTGATGCAGAGCATATTGAGGATGCAATGGCGGTAGGAGCATATGAGTCTTTCGAAAAAGCTGTGTTTGAAATGACTCCGGAAGCAGTGATTAAGACGGTTACAGATGCAGGTCTTCGTGGAAGAGGCGGAGCAGGATTTCCGGCGGGAAGAAAATGGTCACAGGTAGCGAGTCAGCCGGAAAAGATCCGTTATGTAGTCTGTAATGGTGATGAAGGAGATCCGGGTGCATTTATGGATCGAAGCGTTATGGAAGGTGATCCTCACCGAATGATCGAAGGTATGATGCTGGCAGCTTATGCAGTACAGGCTCAGGAAGGATATATTTACGTTCGTGCAGAGTATCCGCTGGCAGTACGAAGACTGCAGATCGCTATCGCTCAGGCGGAAGAGAAAGGACTTTTGGGAGAGAATATCCTTGGAACAGGATTCAGCTTCAAATTACATATCAATCGCGGAGCAGGTGCTTTTGTATGCGGGGAAGGTTCCGCGCTTACAGCTTCGATCGAAGGCAAGCGAGGCATGCCGAGAGTAAAACCACCGAGAACAGTAGAACAGGGATTATGGGAGAAGCCAACCGTATTGAATAACGTAGAGACTTATGCGAATATCCCGATGATCATTAAAAACGGAGCAGACTGGTACAGCCGTATCGGTACACCGCAAAGCCCAGGAACGAAAGCGTTTGCCCTTACCGGAAATGTAAAAAATACCGGATTGATCGAAGTGCCTATGGGAATAAGTTTGCGTGAAATCATCTTTGATATCGGAGGCGGCATCAAGGACGATAAAGGGTTCAAGGCAGTTCAGATCGGTGGTCCATCCGGTGGATGTCTGGTAGAATCCCAGCTTGATAGTAAGATGGATTTTGACTCACTGTCAAAGATCGGTGCCATGATCGGTTCCGGTGGACTTGTTGTTATGGATGAAGACACCTGTATGGTAGAGGTTGCAAGATTCTTTATGAACTTTACACAGAGAGAAAGCTGTGGAAAATGCGTTCCGTGCAGAGAAGGAACTAAGCGTATGCTTGAGATCCTGGAACGTATAGTTGCCGGAAACGGAGAAATGAGCGACCTTGATGAACTGGAAGAACTGGCAGACATGATTGAAAATACTGCCTTATGTGGTCTTGGAAAGAGTGCACCAAAGCCGGTTGTAAGTACGATTCATGCATTCCGAAAAGAATATGAAGAGCACATAATAGATAAGAAATGTCGTGCGGGAGTCTGTTCTAATCTTCGTGTGTTTAAGATTGATCCGGAGAAATGCAAAGGATGTTCGAAATGTGCGAAGAACTGTCCGGTAAATGCAATCACAGGAAAAATAAAATCACCATTTACAATTGATCATTCAAAGTGCATCAAGTGTGGAAGTTGTATCGATAACTGCCCATTTGGAGCTGTTTATACAGAGTAGGGAGGATAGAGATTTATGGGAATTATGACAATTGACGGACAGGCCATTGAGTTCACGGATGAACCTAATGTATTGTCTGTAATAAGAAAAGCCGGGATTGATATCCCTACCTTGTGTTATCATTCGGAATTATCTATCTATGGTGCCTGCCGATTATGCACGGTAGAAGATGACAGAGGGAAAACATTTGCTTCATGTTCAGAAAAGCCGAGAGACGGAATGATTATTTATACAAATACACCAAGGCTGATGCGCTACCGGAAACTGATACTGGAACTACTTCTGGCTGCTCACTGCAGAGATTGTACGACGTGTATCAAGAGTGGCGAGTGTCATCTGCAGGAACTGGCTCACCGTATGGGAGTTCATGAGATCCGCTTTGAAAATGTAAGAGAGATACAGCCAATTGATACAAGTTCACACGCAATTATCAGAGATCCGAATAAATGTATCCTGTGTGGTGACTGTGTCAGAATGTGTGATAATGTACAGAATATCAATGCAATCGACTTCGCGTATCGTGGAACTGATGCACAGGTAATACCGGCATTTAATAAGAAGATTGCAGAAACAGACTGCGTAGGTTGTGGACAGTGTCGTGTTGTCTGTCCGACCGGTGCAATCAGTATTCATACCAATATTGATGAAGTGTGGGAAGCTTTGGCAGACAAGAATACAAAGGTGATCGCTCAGATCGCTCCGGCTGTACGTGTTGCAATCGGTGATAATTTTGGTTATGCCAAAGGCGAAAATGTAATGGGTAAGTTAGTAGGAGTACTGCATCGTCTGGGATTTGATGAAGTATATGACACATCCTATGGCGCAGACCTGACAGTTGTGGAGGAATCCAAAGAGTTTATTGAGAGATTTACTTCCGGTGAGAAGATGCCACTCTTTACATCCTGTTGTCCGGCATGGGTAAAATATTGTGAGAATAAATATCCGGAATTCGTGCCGAATCTTTCAACATGCAGATCACCGCAGCAGATGTTTGGAGCAGTTGTAAGAGAGTATTATAAAGATCCTGAGAAAAATGAAGGAAAGAAGATTGTATCTGTATCAATTATGCCTTGTACGGCGAAGAAGGAAGAAATCTTACGTCCGGAATCTTATACAAATGGCAAGCAGGATGTTGATTACGTGCTTACAACAACAGAAATCGTAAGAATGATCCGCAAATCAGGAATTGTATTTGACAAAGTTGAGATCGAAGCAGCCGATGTACCGTTTGGTATCGGCTCCGGAAGTGGTGTGATCTTCGGTGTTACCGGTGGTGTTACAGAGGCAGTGCTCCGTAGGCTGCAGCAGGGACACAACAGAGTAGACATGGAGTCTATTAAAAAGAGTGGTGTGCGTGGGGACGACGGTATTAAAGTGCTGACTTATAATTATAATGGAAGAGAGATTAAGGCGGCAGTTGTAAATGGCCTTGCAAATGCAGATAAAGTATTGCAGCAGATTAAAAATCACGAAGCAGAGTATGATTTTGTGGAAGTGATGGCCTGCCGCAGAGGATGTATCATGGGTGGAGGTCAGCCGGTGAATGCAGGACCGAGAACCAGAAAAGCAAGAATGAAGGGCTTATATGATACAGATGTAAACACTCAGATCAAGAAATCAAATGAGAACCCAATGATTCTTTCCTTGTACGATACTTTGCTGAAGGGAAAAGAGCATGAGCTTCTTCATAGAAATTTCTCCGGTAAATAGAGTGTCTGTTTTGTGGAGAGAAAACATTTTAAATAACACTACACAATATCAACAAAAATGAGGGTTTGAAATTGTACAAAATGCAAAAAGGAACCCTAAAAATAAAATACAGTGCAAATAAGGACGCTATTTTTCGTAAATAACGTCCTTTTTTTACATAGAAAGCGTGGATATAATAAAGCCATAAGAAATGAACAGTAATAGAAAAATAACAAGGAGGCACCAAAACGATGGGCAATTATTATCTGGCAGTTGATATCGGAGCATCCAGTGGACGTCATATGCTGGCATCCATGGAAGATGGAAAGATGAAACTGGAAGAGGTTTACCGTTTTCCAAATGGAATGGATAACAAAAACGGTACTTTATGCTGGGATGTAGATCGTCTTTTTACAGAAATCAAGAACGGATTGAAGAAATGTAAAGAACTTGGCAAGATTCCGGCAACAATGGGAATTGATACTTGGGGAGTTGACTATGTGCTTCTTGATGAGAAGGATCAGATCCTCGGAGATACAGTAGGCTACCGTGACAGCCGCACAAACGGAATGGATGAGAAAGTGTATGAAAAGATTTCCCTTTCCGCATTGTATGAGAGGACAGGTATCCAGAAGCAGATATTCAATACAATCTATCAGCTGATGGCTGTAAAAGAGACTCATCCGGAGTACCTTGAACAGGCAAAAGCAATCCTGATGATCCCGGATTACTTTCATTTCCTGCTGACAGGTGTGAAGAAAAATGAATATACAAATGCGACAACAGGACAGCTTGTGAATCCGACGACAAATGACTGGGATTATGAACTGATCGATATGCTCGGATACAACAAAGAGATGTTCCAGCCGGTATCTATGCCGGGAACAGTTGTAGGCGAATTTACGCAGGACATTCAGAACGAGGTTGGATTCAACTGTAAGGTTGTTCTTCCAGCCACTCATGATACAGGCTCAGCGGTACTTGCGGTACCAACCAACGATGACAATGCCATTTATATCAGCTCCGGCACATGGTCTTTGATGGGAATTGAGAGAAAAGAAGCGGACTGCTCACTGAGAAGTATGCAGGCAAACTTCACAAACGAAGGTGGATACGATCACCGTTTCCGTTACCTGAAAAATATCATGGGACTCTGGATGATCCAGTCTGTAAAGAAAGAATTCACAGAGGATCTTTCTTTTGCAGAGATTTGTGAGAGAGCTTCCAAAGAGACGATCACATCTTTAGTAGACTGTAATGATGACTGCTTCCTTGCTCCGAAGAGCATGATTGAAGCTGTGAAGAAGTTCTGCCGTGATTCCAAGCAGCAGGTGCCTGAAACAGTGGGCGAGATTGCAGCAGTTATCTACAACAGTCTTGCAAAATGTTATGGCGATACGATCGAAGAGATTGAAGCATTAACAGGAAAAAAATACACTACAATCTATGTTGTCGGTGGCGGTGCCAATGCAGGATATCTTAACGAACTGACAGCAAAATATACAGGAAAAAAAGTTTCCGCAGGGCCTTCTGAAGCTACAGCAATCGGAAATATTGTTGTCCAGATGCTACATGATGGAGTATTTAAAGACCTGCCGGAAGCAAGAACATGTGTTGGGAAATCGTTTGATGTAAAAATATACGAAAAAATGTAGGAAGTAAAAATGATTACGGATATAATAAATATTTTGTAACTGTTCAGAGCCAAGCAAAATTTCATAAAACAGGTATAAAATGCTTGCATTTTTAAGACTATTTTTGAAATTTTATTTGGCGGATACGCCACACCGACGAAATGCGTAGCATTTTGGAGGTTGGCTCTGAACAGTTACCTTGATTTATTTTATTTTTCCGTCTCTTTTTATTCCTTTTGATTCCATTTTCAATTCTTTATACTCAAAAAAGAAAGCGGATAAAGTTCACTGTAATCAAGTAAACTCCATCCACTTTCTCTTATCTTTTTATTTTTCAGGACAGCTTACAATCTTCTGTAAAACATAACAACTTTATTCCTCTGTTGTTTCCTGCTCAGTTGTCTCAGAAACTGATCCTTCCTCTGATTTTTCAGACTCATCTTCATCAGAAATCTCAACTTCTTCACCGTCGATCTCGGCAGAAGCCTTTCTCACCTTCGCAACGCTCGCTACAGTGTCATTTTCCTTCAGGTTGATCAGTTTTACACCTGATGTGATTCTGCCGTAAACAGAGATATCAGAACACTTCATACGGATAATAATTCCCTCTGTGTTGATGATCATGATCTCACTGTCTTCATCTACAGCTTTCATTCCGACAACATTTCCTGTCTTCTCTGTGATCTTATAACATTTCACACCTTTACCGCCACGATTCTGACGAGTAAATTCATCCATGTCTGTACGTTTACCCATACCACGCTCAGATACGATCAGCATATCTTTGCCCTGGCTTGCGATCTGCATACCGATCACAACGTCATTATCTGTCAGGTTCATACCGCGTACACCCATAGAAACACGGCCTGTGGAACGTACATCTGTCTCATTGAAACGGATACACATACCGTATTTTGTAACGAGGAAAATATCCTCTGTATTATCTGTGATCTTAACCTCGATCAGCTTATCATCCTCACGCAGTACGATCGCCGCAAGTCCTGTCTTTCTGACATTTGCATAATCCTGAATCGGAGTCTTCTTCACAAGACCTTTCTCCGTTGCCATGAACAGATACTTGCCTTCCTCATACTCACGAAGCGGAATGATCGCAGTAATCTTCTCTTCCGGCATCAGCTGGAGTAGGTTAATGATTGCTGTTCCACGTGCAGTTCTTCCTGCCTCCGGAATCTCGTAAGCTTTCAGTCTGTAGACACGGCCTGTGTTCGTAAAGAACATAATGTAATGGTGACTGGTTGTAATAAACAGTTCCCGGATGTAATCATCCTCCAGTGTCTGCATTCCCTTAATACCTTTACCACCACGATTCTGGCTCTTGAATGTGTCCATAGACATTCTCTTGATATATCCAAGTTTTGTCATTGTAATTACGACATTCTCGCGCGGAATCAGATCTTCCATGGAGATGTCAAATTCATCAAATCCAATCTTAGTTCTTCTGTCATCACCGTATTTCTCAGCAATTACAAGAATCTCTTTTTTGATCACACCAAGAAGAAGTTTTTTATCAGCAAGAATTGCTTTATACTCTTCAATCTTCTTCATAAGCTCTGCATATTCAGCTTCAATCTTCTCACGTTCCAAACCTGTGAGTGCACGCAGACGCATGTCTACGATTGCCTGTGCCTGGACATCACTGAGTCCAAAGCGTTTGATCAATTCTGCTTTTGCTTCCTGAACATTCTTAGAACCACGGATGATGCGGATGACTTCGTCAATGTTATCCAGAGCAATCAGTAATCCTTCCAGGATATGAGCTCTCTCCTGTGCTTTATTCAGGTCATACTGTGTTCTTCTTGTCACAACATCTTCCTGATGACGCAGATAGTACTGCAACATCTCAAGAAGATTCATAACCTTCGGCTGATTATCAACGAGCGCCAGCATGATCACACCAAATGTATCCTGAAGCTGTGTATGTTTATATAACTGATTCAGAATTACATTCGGATTCACATCACGACGAAGCTCAATACAGATTCTCATACCTTCACGGTTAGACTGGTCACTTAAATCAGTGATTCCATCAATCTTTTTATCTCTTACAAGCTCAGCGATCTTTTCGATCAGACGTGCTTTATTTACCATATACGGAAGCTCAGTAACAATAATTCTGTTCTTTCCGTTCTGCATTGGCTCAATGTTTGTCACCGCACGCACTCTGATCTTACCGCGTCCTGTTCTGTATGCCTCTTCAATTCCTCTTGTACCAAGAATCTCCGCACCTGTAGGGAAATCTGGTCCCTTCACGATTTCAAGGATTTCCTCGATTGTCGTCTCTTCTTTATCTGCAATCTGATCATCTATGATCTGAACAACTGCTGAAATAACCTCACGCAGATTATGCGGCGGGATATTCGTTGCCATACCTACTGCGATACCTGATGTTCCATTTACCAGAAGATTCGGAAATCTGGACGGAAGTACAGTAGGCTCCTTCTCTGTTTCATCAAAGTTCGGGATAAAATCTACGGTATTTTTGTTAATGTCCGCTGTCATCTCCATAGAGATCTTACTCAGACGTGCCTCTGTGTAACGCATTGCAGCAGCGCCATCACCGTCCACTGAACCAAAGTTTCCGTGTCCATCTACAAGGGGATAACGTGTAGACCACTCCTGTGCAAGATTAACGAGAGCTCCATAAATCGAGCTGTCTCCATGAGGATGGTATTTTCCCATCGTATCACCGACAATACGCGCACATTTACGATGCGGTTTGTCCGGTCCATTATTTAATTCTATCATTGAGTACAGAATTCGTCTCTGTACCGGCTTAAGTCCGTCTCTAACATCCGGAAGAGCACGGGCAGCGATTACGCTCATGGCATAGTCGATGTATGAAGTCTCCATCGTCTTTTTCAGATCGACTTCATGGACTTTGTCAAAAATATTGTCTTCCATCACTTGTCTCCTTTTTTCTAGGGTCAGTCTATCATATTCAAAATCTGACTGGATTTCGCATTTTCACGCTTCACACCAGCTCAAAAATCTGACTGGGTTTCGCGTTTTTACGCTCTACACCAGCTCAAAAATCTGACGATTTTTGAGCTGGGTTGGCATTTCTAATGCCAACCCAGACAACTACGTCCAGGTCTGCTTTCGAGTAAACTCGAATCAGCCCTGCCCGAAGTTGCCTGTTGTGTCGCTATAACTACTAGATATCCAGGTTTTGTACATACTTTGCATTTTCTTCGATGAATTCTCTTCTTGGTTCTACTTTGTCTCCCATAAGGGTTGTGAAAGTAAGATCAAGCTCAGAAGAGGTCTCATCATCCATTGTTACGCGCAGGAGGATTCTGTGCTCCGGATCCATAGTTGTCTCCCAAAGCTGCTCTGCATCCATCTCTCCAAGACCTTTGTAACGCTGGATCTTATTGTTGCTGTCACGACCAACTTCTGTAAGAATCTGGTTCAGTTCGTCATCGCTGTATGCATACCATACCTTCTTGTTCTTCTCCAGTTTATACAGTGGTGGCTGCGCAAGATATACATATCCCTCTTTGATCAGATCCGGCATGAAACGATACAAAAATGTCAAAAGAAGTGTACTGATGTGCGCTCCATCGACATCGGCATCGGTCATGATAATGATCTTGTGATATCTCAGCTTACTGATATCAAAATCTTCGTGAATTCCCGTTCCGAATGCTGTGATCATTGCCTTAATCTCAGCATTTCCGTAAATCTTATCAAGACGTGCTTTCTCTACGTTCAGAATCTTACCACGAAGTGGCAGGATTGCCTGAGTTGCACGGTCTCTGGCTGTCTTTGCAGAACCGCCGGCGGAATCTCCCTCGACAATATAGATCTCACACTTGGACGGATCTTTATCTGAACAGTCTGCCAGTTTTCCCGGAAGGGACATTCCCTCAAGAGCTGACTTTCTTCTTGTAAGATCTCTTGCTTTTCTGGCTGCTTCACGGGCACGCTGTGCCATAACAGACTTTTCGATGATCATCTTTGCAACACTTGGATTCTGCTCCAGGAAGATCTCCAGCTGTGTTCTGACGATATTATCAACAGCTCCACGTGCTTCACTGTTTCCAAGTTTCTGCTTTGTCTGTCCTTCAAACTGAGGATCCTCAATCTTGACACTGACAATCGCAGTCAGTCCCTCACGGATATCCTCTCCTGAAAGTTGCTCATTCTCTTTCAGCAGCTTATTTTTCTTGCCATAATCGTTGAATACCTTGGTCAATGCACTTCTGAATCCCGCAATATGAGTACCACCCTCCGGCGTTGTAATATTATTTACAAAACCGTAAGTAGTCTCATTGTAGGAGTCATTATGCTGCATAGCAACCTCAACTGCAACATTATCTTTCATACCTTCACAGTAAATAATCTGCTCATAGAGCGCAGTTTTACTCTTGTTCAGGTATGTTACAAATTCTTTAATACCACCTTCATAGTGGAATATATGCTCATGGATCTCTTCCTCACGAAGATCTCTTAAGTGAATCTTCAATCCCTTTGTCAGGAATGCCATCTCACGGAAACGCTGTTTCAGTGTATTATAATCAAATACTGTTTCCTCAAAGATTTCCTTATCCGGAAGGAAAGTAACCTTTGTTCCTCTCATCTCCGGCTCACAATCTCTGTCAACTCTGAGTTTATAGCATACTTTACCACGCTCATAACGCTGTTTATAAATCTTTCCTTCGTTGGCAATCTCTACTTCCAGCCACTCAGAAAGAGCATTAACAACAGATGCACCTACTCCGTGCAATCCTCCGGATACCTTGTACCCTCCACCGCCGAATTTACCGCCGGCATGAAGGATGGTAAATACAACTTCAACTGCAGGAAGTCCTGCCTTATGATTGATTCCTACAGGAATTCCACGCCCATTGTCTGTGACCGTTATCGAATTGTCTTTGTTAATGTCTACCTGAATTTTATCACAGTATCCGGCCAGAGCCTCATCCACCGCATTATCTACAATCTCATAAACCAGATGATGAAGTCCTCTGACGGAAGTGCTGCCAATGTACATACCCGGTCTTTTTCTTACGGCTTCCAATCCTTCCAAAATCTGAATCTGGTCCGCTCCGTATTCAGCGTCAAATTCTGTACCTGATGCACCCATTCTTAAACCTCCTAGTTTTCTTTTGCTACATGTCCACTTTTCACATGGAATATCTTGTTGATAGAAAATCTATGATTTACAAACTCATCCAGTCCCGTACAAGTAATCACCGTCTGTATATCATGAATACTATCCAGTAAATAGTTTTGCCTGTTTTTATCTAATTCAGACAAAACATCGTCTAATAACAGGATCGGCGTATCCCCAATGATCCGCTTCACTAGTTCAATCTCAGCTAATTTCAGCGACAGCGCAGCTGTTCTTTGCTGTCCCTGAGAACCAAATTTTCTAATATCCAAATCTCCTGACAGGAAACACAGATCATCTCTATGAGGACCTACAGACGTACTTTTCATCCGCAGATCCCTCTCCCTGTTTTTCTTCAGAGCCTGCTCCATCGACATCTCACCAATACTTGATTCATAAGTCAATGACAGCTGTTCTTTCCCGCCTGTCAGACGGAAATGAATCTCTGAAATAATCTCATTCACCTGTCGTACAAATTCTTTTCTTCTTTCCAAAACCTTTGTTCCATAAGCAGCCAGCTGCATATCCCAGATATCCAGTGTCTCCAGCAAATGCTGCTGGTTCGAGCCATAGATATCCTTCAAAAGTGAATTACGCTGGTTAATAATGCGGTTATAGTTCGAAAGATTATTCAGATAGATCTTATCAAGCTGGGAAAGCTCAAGATCAATAAATCTTCTTCTTCCTGCCGGACCCTCTTTGATAATATTAAGATCCTCCGGAGAAAAGAAAACAAAATGGACAATACCGAATAACTCACTTGCACGGCGAATCGGTACCTTATCGATTGCAATTCCCTTCGGACTGTTTTTCTTCAGGTGCATATCGATCTGGAAAATGATTCCCTTTTTCTCAACTACTGTCTCCAGATGGGATTCATCATGCCCAAACTGTATCATATCCCGATCCTTCGTTCCTCTGTGAGATTTCGTCGTTCCAGACAAATACAATGCTTCCAGTATGTTTGTCTTTCCTTGAGCATTGTCACCGTACAAATATTTGTTTCGGATCAAGGTCAAATCTAATAAATCATAATTTCTGTAATTTTTCAGCTTTAAAGACTTGATTATCATAATTTTCCCCGCCATTCACGTTATAACACGAGCGAGAAAATCCTCTCACATGTTATTCTACACGTTTTTTAATTATTTTTCAATTTTTATTTCATTTCCATCAAAAGTTGCTGTATCGCCCGGTATAC
>ENA-OQDL01000663-OQDL01000663.1-human-gut-metagenome-genome-assembly--contig:-NODE-663-length-20983-cov-5.431003_pt1 | contig 20983 bp, 10 predicted proteins | sample MGYA00242782_ERZ504609 | MGnify/ENA primary metagenome ERZ504609 (study PRJEB26092, sample SAMD00036320) | human gut metagenome | host: Homo sapiens | study: EMG produced TPA metagenomics assembly of... | reverse complement strand
CACCAACGAGAACACCAACGGGCTCCTGCGCCAGTACTTCCCCAAAGGCACCGACCTATCCGTCTACCCGGAGGACTACCTCGACGCGGTCGCCGAGGAACTCAACGACCGGCCACGCAAAACCCTCGGGTTCATGAAACCAAGCGAGAAGATCATCGAACTGCTCGACGCCGCGTGATAACCTCAACAACCGACAACGTGACCATGGAAGGCCGCTCAAACCTCAGGTGTTGCAACCACCACTAGAATCCGCCCGCCGGCTTTGGCATTGCCGGAGTTCAGGATTTCGTCTTGCGATTCACGCCAGCGGGCAAGGCAACGTTCGATGCGCTTGTACCCGATTAGAGCCGGATCCAATCCGGCTTCACGGAACATGCGCACGGGTGAGGCACCTTCGTTGTAGTGGACTACACAGTAACGCTTGAAATCATCGGTATAGGTGATGCGCTTCGCCGTGGCTTCCGCCACTGCCGACAACGACTTCAGATACTTGATCTCCTCGGGGCTAAAAGTCCCTCCACCACTGGTCATCCTCATCCCTTACACTCGTTGGAAGGCTCATTGCACACCCCCTTGATTATGGGGTGAATGCCATAGTTCGGGATAGTAATACTTATAATTCGGACATGCCTAACCCCTAGTAGGGTCGTTTTTATCCCCGTTTAAGTGGAGCCTGAGTAGTGGCTGGACGGCAACTGAACGATAATCGGCCCACGAATGGGGTATACAGGCCCATCCTTCACCTCCCCTACGATTGTGTTCGCTTGGCGATTGTTACCGAGCCTGCGTGAAACGTTTGTTGTGGCGAAACACAAGTTATTTTCGATGCCCGGCCCCATTACATTCAAATCAAAATGCCATACATTGCCCATAAGATTCGGAGATGGCCTACAAGTCATCCGTATGAAATGCCGCCAATATGACAAATGGCCGATCTGAATAATCAGATCGGCCATTGTTATAGCTGCTCAGTTACAAGCAGCAGTCAAGCTCACGCGTTGAGAGCGCGCTTGGTGGAACGGGACTTGACGAACACGGTCACCGCGGCACCCGCGATCAGCAGACCGATCACGGAGAACAGCATGGTTCCGGCGGCACCGGTGAGCGGCAGCTGGGTGATGTTCTTGACGTTGGTGACCTGGAAGGTGCCCTTGTTGTCCTTGGACAGGTTCCAGGCATCCTTACCAGCGAAGGTGGCAGCAGCATCTGCGGTTGCACCGGTAGTGATCGTGAACTTGCCAACGAAGGTGCCGTTGTAGCCAGTCGGGACCTTCGTCTCAATCACGGTGTAGGTGGTGTTGAGCTTAAGACCGTTCAGAGTGTACTTACCCTCAGCGTTGGATTGCAGTGTGTCCGTGGCGCCTTCAGGGTAAGTGCCATCAGCATTGGCGGTCGGCAGAGAATACGCACCGTTAGAGCCATTGAACTTAAGCGGAGTCTTCGCTTTGAGCTCGTCAGCGGACAGACCGCTAACATCGCCTTCGTACACTTGGAACTCAGCACCAGTCAGAGCAGCAGCGTTCTTGTCGACTTTCTGCCAAGTCACGGCACCAGCCTTGGTGGTTTCTTCCTTGCTGCTCTTCAGGTCGACAACGCCGGCAGCGGCGAGAACGCCAGTGGCGTTGTTCACGGACGGCGCGGCGCCCGTGATAGCAGTGCCAGCGAGAATCGGAGCATTGCCATTCCACACGAGCTTGTGAGTGTCATTATCTTCGACGACCAGCTTTCCACTCTGGTCGACAATCAAGTACAGACCACCCTCAGCGAAGGTGAAGGTCTGGGTCTTGCCACCGTTAGAAGCCGTCGGGGTAATGTCCGTGACAGCCAGATCCTTAAGCGCGTTCACAAAAGCGGTGGTCTGCGCGGCGGTCAGGGTAGTGTTGCCCAGCCAGGCCCACTCGTTCAGGGAATCACCCTTGGTCTGGTCGTTGTAACCAGCAGCAGCGAAAGCAGCATCCACTGCCTCACCGGAGACCAAACCCTCCAGCTCAACGCCAGTGTTGCCATCAGACACATACTTGGCGAGCTCAACGTACTTGAACATGCGCAGGTTAGCCTGCAGGTCAGCGGTGTCAACCGGCTTGGTGTAGAACTGGTTTGCATCCGTGGCGTTGACTGTGATAGTCGTGCTGGAGATGTTGGCCTCAGCCGCGTTGGCGGTGGTGGCGCCGAAGGCCATGCCACCGAGCAGGGTGGCCGCAGCAGCGGCACCCGCGAAAAGCTTCCTCAACTTCATGAGAAACCCTCTCTTCCTTATTGTGATTGATTTTCTTGCAATCGCGGAGGCTGCAACCCCGCAGCAAGGCCTCCGCAATCCGCAAATCCTTATTGTTTTTTCGGGGAGGGAAGCCTTCATCGACTCCCCTCAGTCCGCCTTCGGCGGCCAGCTCCCCTCAGCGAGGGAAGCCAAAACCACCTCAAGTTTCTTGAAATCAGACCAGCTGACGCTTACGCCAGACCGTGTAGCCCGCAGCAGCCAGCAGGGCCAGCAGGCCCAGGCCACCGCCGAACACCATCCAGTCACGACCAGTCGTGCCACCGGTCAGCGGCAGACTGGAGATAGCCACATACTTGTTCGTGAACTGTGCCGACTCCGTATTCGTTCGGTCGGAATCGTTCTCGCCGTACTCGTAAGAGACAACGGCATCCGTCCTGGAGACCGTGACCTTGACGGTCACCTTATCGTTGTCATACTTCCAACCGGCAGCAGGCTTTTCGGTGTCCTCCGAAGCCTCGAACGTGTAGACCAAATTGTCAGCACCGGTCGGAACCCTGAACTTCAGGTCCCCATTGCCGAAGCCAACCGTCGCGCTCGCGCCGCTAGCAGTCAATTCGTCCTTGGACACAGTCGTAGTCAGTCCATTGTTGGCCAAGCCGGTAACGTCAGCGCACTTACCAGCATTCGCATCCGTGCTATCCACACACTTCAGGTTGAAGCCGAAGTCCGAATTAGCAGCATGTCCCTGCACAACCTTCGTCACCTTGACATCCGAAGCGGGCAAGGTCACGTAAGAAGGCGTGTTGGTTACCGTGAAGGCACCGGATTGTGCGGTCAAACCTTGTAGCTTGAGGTCAGTCTTATCAACCTTGGAGTCATAGCCTTCAACCTTGACCTCGGAAACCGAGTATGTGTGCCCCTCAGGGCCGGCAGGCACCGTGAACTCGTGAGTCCAGTTGCCGGCGGCATTCAGAGTTGCTGAACCGTTGGCATAATCCTCGCCGTCCTGCTTGAGCTGGACCTGCACGGAATCATTCGCGTGATTCTCGTTGTCGTCGGACCAAGTCTTCGTCACCGTAATCTTGGAGACCGGAAGGGTGATGGTCGGCTTCTGCGGGTAGGCGGCGGTCTGCGGATCGCTCGTCGTCGTGCCGCCCTGCGAGGAGGTCACCACGGTCTTGTAGTCGACAGTGGCGCTGGAGTTGTCGTTCGTGTAGAAGTTGTTGTCGCCGGAGGCATTGGCATCGTCCTTGTGGTTCTTAACAGCCTCGTCGAACGCAGCCTGCGTCGGCTTGACATTGAAGCTCACCGTGTAGGTGACGCCGTCCTCAAGCGTGTCGTCGTTGGACGTGACCGGCCAAGACACGGTGCCATCAGCCGCAACCGTCGCCTCCGGGGCGTCAGCCCACGCCGTGGTCTGGCCTTTCCGGGTCTTCGTGTACGTGAAGCCCGCGGGCTCTCCATTCTCGGAGGCGCTGTCGGAGCTCACGACCCAGCTGGACAGCCTGTCGTGAATCGTCACGTCGGCATACTCAGCCGTCTTGGTGATCTCCTGATAAATGGACTCGAAGATGTTGTTCAGCTGGCCGGCATCCGTGGCGGCCTTGTAGTAGCTGCTGGTCTCGGCGCGGTCACCGAGGTTGGCGTTCCAAGACTTTCCCCACAAATGCTCACTGCTCGTTGCAGTGGCATCCGGGTAGTTGCTGGAGATGCCGTGCATGTACTTGTTCAGGTTGCTCGAGGTGTCGCCGGGGTTGGCACCGCTGACGACGCCGATCGAGTAGATGGTCGTCCCGGCGTCCTTCAGGCTCTTCGCCTTGTTCACCGCGGTGGCGGCGACGGTGGGGTCAAACCCGCTGCCGTGGTTCGGCTCGCCGTCGGTGAAGAAGATGACGACCTTCTTCGCGTTGGCGCGAGGCTGATACGTTAGCGCCGCCTGGGCGCGGTTGAAGGCGTAGTCGGCGGAGGTCGCGCCGGACGCGCTCAGGCCGTTAACCGTGCTCGTCAGTCCGGAGACGTCGTACGTCAGGTTGCTGACGATCTGCGTGTAGTTGTAGGAGGACCAGCCTTCGCGGTAAAAGTCATTGCCGACGCTGGTCTTCTCGGTGCCGGCGAACTTCACCAGGGCGATGCGGTTCCGCTGGCTCTGGTCGGTAATCTTCGCGTTCTCTGCAGCCGTCGCATTGATGAATTTATTGACCGCGGTCTTGAGCGAGTCAATCTTCGTAGGCTGGTTCCAACCGCTAGCGATCTTTTCGGCCATCGAACCGGACACATCCAACACCAGCACGATGTCGAGTGGCTGGTTCGTCACGATCTCGCCCGTACCCGCGCTCTTCGCACCGGTGACGTTCAACGCCACCGTGTACGTGCCGTCTTCATTGGCGGTAACGGTCTTCTCGCGGGCCGGAGCAGACAACGTCGGATCATCCGGCACGCCGTTTGTTCCCTCGGTGGAAAGAGGAGCAGGCGCGCTGGCGGCCGCCTTCTCATCGGTGGTCTGCGATTGTGTCGTGGAGGCATTCCCATCGTCCGCCATGGCGGTTGCGCTCACACCGGCGACGCCACCGAGCATCGCCACGGCGGCAACGATCGCCACTAACCGTTTGCCTTTCCTGCCCGCCGCGGCCCCTACCGCTGCGAACCATTCTGCAATTCTCTTCATAACCTTGCCTGTCTCTTACGATCACGTACGCCAAAACCCGGCGTTACGCTTATAAGGCGTTACGGTATTAAGCAAAAAGCACGAATGCGTACACCCGGGTAGAGGGAATTTTTTACCCGACATTGAAAAGAACCTTGGAATTTTTGAAAAGTGGCACCCTCGTCATCCACCCTGCGATAACGCACTTTTCTTCTCGACGGGGCGTGCCGGTCCCACCATCTGGGAACTGAGGCGGATTTGCCGCCGCTGCGCGGGGGCCGGAGTTACTGACGACCGTCAGTATGCCACTGCTCCGCATGTGTGCAGTATCACATACCGCTACGCATACACGGAGACATACTACATGCAATTTCTGTGAACGCAAACATACGACTCACCAAGGCCGTGTTCTGTTGCGGGCGGTGGTGTTACGGGCAATGTTGTGGGTAGTACCCTAGCCACAAACCTATATAGTGGAGCGGATGACGGGAATCGAACCCGCGTAATCAGTTTGGAAGACTGAGGCTCTACCATTGAGCTACATCCGCGTTAAGCGTCGCTTTTGGCGACTTGAGTTATTATACATATTTCTTCGGGGATGGCAAACGCGTGTGGCTGCAGCAGGACCAGCCAATCTAGTTGATGGATTGCGGCTTTGCCGAGGACTCCCCTCAGTCGCCTACGGCGACAGCTCCCCTCAAAGAGGGGAGCTAGAAACCGTCGAAATCACAAATGGATGAGCTGGGACTCGTATGGTTGGAGGTCGGCGTCCATCGCGTTCAGAATGCCGTTGCAGGCGTTGAGGTGGGCGTGCTGCGGGTCGGGCGAGAAGTTGAACAGGCCGACCAGCGTCTTGCCTTCGTGCTGACGAATCACAGCGAGCACCGAATCGTTGAACGTATCCCACGTGGACACCCAAGCGTCAGGCGCGAAGCAGGGATCGTTGCGCATCGCGCGCAAATCTTCCATGCCCTTCCACAGCTGGTTCTGCAACGTACCGGACTTCTTGCGCAGAGCGGCCTTGGTCCAGTCGAACTTACTACGGTGCAGATTGCGGCTGTCTTCCACGCGATCCGGGTCTTCCTTGTAATCCCAGCCGTTGAGCTGGGCGATTTCGTCGCCGCAGTTGAGCATCGGGAAACCGCGCAGGAAGCTCATGGCGTGGTGCATCATGAGGTCGCGATCCACCGAGGTCTCTAGCAGTGGCTTGTCGTGCGTGATGATGGCCTTTTCGATGCCGCACAGGCTGGCGGTGGTGCCGCAACTGCGGGCGTCGCGCGTGGCTTCGTCGTAGTTGTAGAGTTCGCCCATCGACCAGCTGCCGGGGGTTGCGCCCTCGTAGAAGTGGTACAGGAATTCCTTGTGCTTGAGCGGGTCGATGTCGAGGTAACGCTCCACGTCTTCGTCCAAGCCCCAGCCGATGTCGTCATGGCAGCGCAAATAATTCACGAACCAGCAGTTTTCGGGCAGCGAGTTGAGCTTGTCGATCTGGTTCTTGAGCAGACGCACGTCGCGGCTGGCGAGCGCGCTCCACAGGTTGACCATGATGGAGACGTTGTACAGCATGTGGCACTCGGGGGCCTCGGGCGTACCGAAGTAGGCGGCGAGCTCCTTGGGGGCCATGACCACCTCGCCCTTAAGCACCACGGCCGGGCAGACGCATTCCAAAATGATGCGCAGCATGCGCACGATGGTGTGGACCTGCGGCAGGTTGCGGCAATTGGTGCCAAGCTGCTTCCAGATGTACGGCACGGCGTCGATGCGGAATACCTCGACACCGAGGTTGGCCAGGCGCATCACGCTGCCCATCATGGCTACGAGCACCTTCGGGTTGCGGTAGTTGAGGTCCCACTGGAACGGGTAGAACTGGGTCATCACCCACTTGTTCATCTTCTCATTCCAAGTGAAGTTGCCGGGCGCGGTGTTCGGGAAGACCTGCGGCACATCCCGGTCGTAGCGGTCGGGGATGGTGCGGTCCGGGTAGCAGAAGCAATAGTCCTGATACTCGGGATCGCCGGCTTCGGCTGCCTTGGCCCAGCGGTGGGTGGAGGCGGTGTGGTTCATCACGAAGTCGATGCACAGACTGATGCCGGCGCGGCGCAGCTTCTTGGCCAGCGCGGCGAGGTCTTCGTTGGTGCCGAGCTTCGGGTCCACGGTGTCGAAGTCCTGGACCGCATAGCCACCGTCGTTGTTCGGGTGCGGCATGTCAAGCAGCGGCATCAAGTGCAGGTAGGTGAGCTTCTGCTCCTTCAAGTACGGAATCTTGTCGGCAAGTTTCTTGAGGTCGCCGGCGAACAGGTCGGTGTACATGGTCATGCCGAACATATCGCCGCGCTTGTACCAGCCCGGGTCCTGCTCGCGGGTTTTGTCGAGACGCTTCAAATCGGCGGGACGGTCAGCGTAGGCTGCGGCCATGCTTGCGACGAGTGCGTCGAAGGCGTCGTGATCGTTATATAGGCTCATGAAGAGCTGTTCGAGTTCGTCTTGATGAGCAGCAAGGCGAGCGTTGAACACGGCGCTCGAAGCGGGACGCTTGGCGGTTGCGGACTTGGTCGCCGCTGCCTTGGAGGTACGGGCCGAACGGACGGCAGTCGTCGCCTTAGTCGCTGTGGTTCTGTCCGTACGAGACGTCGTGCGCTTGGTTGCGGTTGTCTTGGTTGCCGTGGAAGTCGTAGCGGTTTTGGCCGCTCGGGTTGATGCTGTCTTGGCAGCCTTCTTCGCCACCTCGGTCTTCTCGACCGATTCCACTGCCTGTGCCGACTGGTTGCTTTGAGCCACCGGAAACTCCTTTGTCTCTATCCGTTGCCCGCGTCAATCGTTTGACGCTTTGTATTACAAAAGATCAAACCGGTTCGACAATCGCAACCCAAGACTCGCCGAGCCACCGGCGCTATTCCACAGAAATCGTCACCACCGCGGAGGCAATCGGACCATCGTGGCTCAGGGAAATATGGATATGCGGCATCGACCCCGCACCGAAAGCCGAGCGCTGCGCCGAACGCGCATTCCGCCGCTCCTGCATCACTGCATAAGGCCCGTTATCGGAAGCAGGGGAATAAGCAGAGGAATAGCGAGCGCCTGCAGCCGAATTCGCGTAATCAGTTTGGAAGACTGACGCCGTCCCCTTACCCAGAGACACATGCGGCACACCACGGGAATCATCCAAGATCTCGATTTCAGGCCACGGGAAATTATCAAGCGTGAACGGATAGGGGGCATCGCCAAGATAATCGCACCAGGCTTTGAGGAACGCCTCCTTGCCCGCCCATTTGGCGGCCAGATGGACGGCCTCCCCGTCATTCTTCTGGCGCGCGCGGTCGGATGCCTGCCGCACCTCACGCACGGAGAACAGCGCACGCATGCGAGACCCCGGCTCCGCCAACTGTTCGGCGAATGCGGCCACATCCACCACGTCATGCCCCAAACCACAAGTATTCATGCTTCCTATTGTGTACCGCTTCGCGCGTAATCTCTACACCTCATCAGAATTGGGGCCTGATTTCCATTTCAGGGGGAAAAGATTCACTATGCTGGATGACCTCGCGCAATACCGCAAACATCTTGGGCTGGCTGCCTAGCCGTCCAAAAAAACATCCGCGCCCCGCCCCGAAGGTCTATCTCCGTTTCGAGGGGCGGATTTTGACCGTTCCGGAGGTCTACTTCCGTTTCAAGGGGCTGGTCATCCTCCATACCACGAGTATCCGCAGCATAACGCCAACGCCATTCCGCCGTTTTTACGCCTTGTCTACTTGGGTAACAGCCCCTTGAAACGGAAGTAGACCTCCGGCGAATGCCAAATCAGCCCCTTGAAACGCAGAAAGCCCACTCCGAGGGAGGGGCTTTCGTATGTTCTGCATATTTCTCTCACTGAGTTTGTGCCAGCGAGAAAGCTCCAGGGGAAACTCCCCTCACCCGCTTCGCGGGAGCTCCCCTCAAAGAGGGGAGCCGAGATCCGGTGCGCTACTGGCTCCCATCAACCGAGGGGAGCCAGAGAATATCAGGCCTCGTAGTAGCCGTCGGCACCGAGGCGGGCGTCCGGGTTGAGGAGCATCGCCTTTTCGACCTCGTGGTGGTCGTAGCCACGGTGATCCTCGCGGAAGCGACGGTTGTCGATCGGCTCGTAGAGCGCGGCGCGGCCCATCATGCCTTCCTCAAGGTGACGCTGGCCGGCAGCCAGGCGGGCGTTGGCACGCTCACGCCAAGCTTCCAGTGCGGCCTCACCATCGGCCTTGGCCACGGCCGCCTCGAAGGCACCCGGATGGACCAGAGCCACGAAGCCGGAAACATGTCCGAAGCCGAGCGAGGTGGCCAGACCGGCCTTGACCGGGCGACCAGCGGTCTCGCGACCGAACTCGTCCTCACCACCGCCGATGCGCAGGGGCTTCCTAACCCAGACCATGTGGTCGTCGCGCTGGAGCTTCGGATCCACGCAGTCGAGCGCCGCGTTCGCCGGAATCACGCCGGACTTGAACAGCTGGGTCAGACCGTTGACCTGGAAGATGCAGGCACCACCCTTGGCGTGGCCGGTAAGCGTCTTCTGCGAGATCACGAACAGCGGGTTGCCGTCGGTGCGGCCGATGGCGTGGGCCAGCGTGTTGTGCAGTTCGGACTCGTTCGGGTCGTTGGCGTTGGTGGACGTGTCGTGCTTGGAGACCACGGCGATGTCGTCGGCTGAGACGCCGAGCTTAGCCAGGTCGTGCACGAGCTTGGAGTCCTTGCCGCCGAGGCCGGCAGCCAGGGCACCGAGGCCCGGAGCCGGGATCGAGGTGTGAGCGCCATCCGCGTAGGAGTGGATGAAGCCGACCACGGCCGCCACCGGCAGGCCGAGCTTTTCGGCGATGTCACCGCGGGTCACGAGGATCGTGCCGCCGCCCTGGGATTCCAGGAAGCCGCCACGGCGACGATCGTTCGCGCGGCTGAAGAAGCGCGCGTCGATGCCCTTGCCGTACATTTCCTCCGAGTTGGCGGTGGCGTTCATGTTGCCGAAGCCGATCACGGATTCCACGCCGATGTCGTCGATCGCACCGGTGACCACGAAGTCGGCCTTGCCGAGGGCGATCTTGTCGACGCCTTCTTCAAGGGAGACGGCCGCGGTGGCGCAGGCGGAGACCGGCTGAATCATGTTGCCGTAGCCGCCGATGTAGGACTGCATCACGTGAGCCGCGACCACGTTCGGCAGGGCTTCCTGCAGGATGTCGGTCGGGATCTCGTGGTTGAGGAAGCGGTCGAGGTACAGCTTGCGCATCGACATCATGCCACCGAAGCCGGTGCCCTGGGTCGAAGCCACCAGCGAGGGGTGGATGGACTCGAGGATTTCGGCCGGGGTGAAGCCGGCGCCCAGGTAGGCGTCCACAGTGGTGACGATGTTCCACAGGGCGATCTTGTCGACGTCGCCGACCATCGAGGCGGGAATGCCCCATCGGGTCGGGTCGAAGCCCTTCGGGAACTGGCCGCCGACTGTGCGGGTCATGGTGGCGCGGCGCGGCACGCGGATCATCGAGCCGGCGTGGCGGGTCACGTTCCATTCGCCGGATTCCTCATCCGGGGCGATGGTGGTGTGAGCCTCGTCCAACTTGACGTATTCGGTGGCGACTTCGCGGGTGGGCACAGAGAAGGTGACGTCGTGGTCGAGGAAGACCTCGGCTTCCTCTTCGTCAGCACCGTCCTTGTAGTCGTTGCCCATGCCTTCCTCGAACGGGCGGATGCCGGAGCGGGCCACGACCTCGTCGTGGTAGCGCTCGGCGATGTCCTCTTCGGGCACGAGGTTGCCGTCGGTGTCGTACCAGCCGGGCTTCGGGCTGTCGGCCCAAGTCAGCAGACCCATGTTCCACGCAAGTTCGAGCACTGCTCCGGCGCTCAGGTCGACGGTGCCGTCCGAGTGGATGCCGAGCTCGGCCTGGGCGCGCGTACGACCGGAGCCCCACGGGCCCAGCTCACCGACGGAAACGATGACGATTTCGTCTTCCGGCTTGGCGGTGACGTTGGTCCAGTCGTTGAGGTCGACCGAAGCCTGCTTGGTGACGATCGGGGTGGGCAGCGCCTTGATTTGCTGCCCACGCGAGGAGTCGGACAGTCCAGTGGACTTTCCGGCGACGGAGCCATCCGTTTCCTGAGACGAGGCCGCAGCAGCTTCCTTCTCGGCGTCGGCCATGGCCTCCGCACGCAGGGCCTTGATGTCGATGGGCTCGGAACCGAGGCCACCGGTCAGGTCCACATCGAGCGGGGCCTTGAGGGCCTGCTCGCGCGATTCGGCAGTGCACAGGTCGAGCAGCTTGGCCGCAATCTGTGCGGTGGAGTAGGTGCGGATGCCGTGACGCTCAACGACGGCGACCAGCGGGTCGTTACCGCCCATCAGGCCGGTGCCACGCACCCAGCCGATCTTCGGGTGAGCGAAGGTGACGCGGCTCGACCACACCTTTTCAGCGCGGGCACGGTTGACGATGGCGTCAAAGGCGCTCTTGACTTCGCCGTAGGCACCGTCGCCGCCGAATACGCCGCGGTTCGGGGAACCGGGCAGCACCACGTGGAGCTTGTGCTGCACGTTGGTGTCGGCACCGATGTGGCTGAAGCCGGCGATGGCGCGTTCCACGCCCCACAGCATCAGTCGGGCCTGCGATTCGAACAGGTCGCCGGAGTCGGCGAGCGTGCCATGGACCGGCGGAGCGGCGAACGGGAAGAACAGGGTCGGCTCCCACGCAGGCTTCAGAATCGTGGTGGTAGCACCGGAGGTCTTCTTCTGCTCGTGGCCCACCCAGTCGACCAGTGCGTCGACGTCGCGGTAGCTGGAGAGGTTGGCCGGAACCAGCCACAGCTTGGCGTTGCCGGTAGCGTGCTCGCGGTAGGCCTGCTTAGCCCAAGCCTTAATGGACGGCTTGAAGCTGTGCGAGGTGGCCACCACAGTGGCACCGCCTGCGAGCAGGCCTTCGACCACCTGAGCGGCAATCGAGTTCGGGCTCACGCCGGTGACGATGGCGATATCATTCGCGTAACGGGAGGCGTTCTTGTTGGACGCAACCTGTTCGAGGGCCTCGGAGCCGGCCTTCTGGAAGGCGGCCTTGAGTTCTTCACTCTCCGACTCGTTGGCGAACCACTGGGCTTCGGCGGCGATGGTCTTGCCAAGGCCGATGAAGCTGCCGTTCAGGGCGGCGGGATCGTTGTCGTAGTAGGCGCGGGCGAGGTCTTCACGGGCGGAGGCCCACCGATCATCGAAGAGGATGGCCTTGTTGGCGTCGAAGCGCGGAGCGACCTGCTTGGGCCAGTCGGAGCCAAGTTCGGCTTCAACCGCGGCCACGACGGCGGCGTTCTCGTCCTCGGATTCTTCCGGAGCCGGAGCGGCCACGCCGAGCTCGTTCAGCACGAAGCGGGCGGTGGCGGCGAGCACGCCGTTGGAACCGGTGACCTTCTCGGCGAAGGCGTCGAGCGCGGCGGAATCGACCACAGCGCCACCAGCGGCACCACCGGCGGACGGCAGGGCCACGGCAACACCCTTGAGCTGGGCGACGACCTCAACGGCCGCATCAATCAGCTTGTCGGCTTCCGGTTTGTTCTGCACGGCGGCGGTGGGCAGCTTAGCCAGGTCGCCGCCACGGGAGCTGGCACCCTCGCGAGTGTCGAGCAGCAGTGTGGCGAGCACGCTGGCCACCCAACCTTCACCGAGCTGCCATACGTTGGTCACGCGGTCGCGGATGTACTGCTGCTTGACGCCGGCGGCACCGAACAGCGAGCGCAGGCGGTCGCGCAGCGCCTCGGAGAGCACGGCACCGAACGGCTTGTAGTTCGGGGCGGCCTTGTTGACGATTTGGGCGAGCTTGTCGAGCGTCGCTTCAGCAGCACCGTCCACGCTGGCGACTCCCAGCTCGGAGCTGATGTCCATGAGCAGCTGGTTGCGGCGAGAAGAGACACCGTTGGTCAGGGTGTCGGTGGTGTCGTTGCTGCCGATCTGGTCGAGACGCACCTTGGCGGAGTAGGCCATGAGCACGCCGATGGCATCGGAAGCCTTGAAGGGCAGGTCGGCGACGGCGGCACCGGACGGTGCGCCAGCCGCGGCCTGCCCTGATTGCAGGCCGCGCGAGGAGTCGGACAGTCCAGTGGACTGTCCGGCGACGGAGCCATCCGTTGTCTGAGCAGCCTCAGTCACGGCATTTGCCGGAGCGGCACCGGAACCGAGCTTGGCAACGGCGGAACCACCGGCAGGAGCGGTTTCGACCGGGGCCGAGGCCGCAGCCTCTTCCGGCTCATCGTCGGGAACCAGCGAATCGGTGTCGGTCATGTAGACGCGGCCTTCGTCGCGGCCGACGTTGTAGACGACCGTATCGTTGCCGGCGAACTCGGGCAGATGCAGGGTCTTGGCACCGAGGTTGGCCAGGGTCGGGGCGTTGCCGAGGCCGACTTCGACGTATTCTTCCACGCCGAGGCCGCCCTGTTCGCGCTGACCGAAGAGCAGCGCCTGGGTTTCAATCCAACGCACCGGGGAGGCGAACTGCCAGGAGAGCAGTTCGGTCAAGAGCAGACGGCCGAGCTTCTGGTCGTCCTCGGCGTAGGAATCCCACACGGCCGGGTCGTCGAGCGCGGCCTTGATACGCTCGGACGGCACGACTTCGAGGATCTTGGCGGCGAATTCCTTGGTCATCTCGAACGGGGTGGCCACCAGGTTCGGGATGTAGCGGTCCACCAGACGGCCACGGTAGTCGATGTAAGCGGGAAGCAGCGCGTCGAGCTTGTCGCGGAATTCCGGCACGCCCTTGCGCAGCAGTGTGGAGTGGAACGGCACATCGATGCCGGGCACCAGCATGAACGCGGGCTTGCCACCGAATGCGGCCACGCGGCGGGCGGAATCGGCCTTCAGGGCCTTGAGTCCGGCGATCGTACCGGCGATGGCGTACTGCTGGCCGGCGAGGTTGTAGTTCACGATCTCCAGGAATTCGCCGGACGCCTTGGCCACGGATTCCACGTATTCCTTGACGTGCGCGTCGTCCACACCGAACTGGTTCGGGCGCAGGGCACCCATGCGGTAGTTGGAGCGACCCTGTGCGTCACGCTCGATGAGGTGGTGCATGGTGGAGCCACGGTGGAACACCAGCTCCAGCACGGTTTCCAGCGGAATCACGTCGGCGAACGCGGACAACGCGTTGTATTCGCCGAGCGAGTGGCCAGCGAAGTATGCAGGCCAGATATCGGCGCCGGCTTCGCGCAGACGGGCGGTCTGGGCAAAAGCAACCGTCGCGAGCGCCACCTGCGTGAACTGGGTCAGGTTGAGCAGGCCTTCGGGTGACGGTAGGTCACGCCGTTGGCGGTGAGCTCCTTCGGGTTATCGCGCACGAGGCCCAGGATCGAGAAGCCGAGCTTGGAGCGGGTGAGCTTGTCGGCGCGCTCCCACACGTCGCGGGCGGCGGCGGACTTGGCACGCTCGTCCAGAACCATGCCCTGCTTCTGGATGCCCTGGCCGGGGTAGACGAAGGCGGCGCGCGGCGCGCGGACCAGTGCGGTGCCGCGGGAGACGAGCTGGCCGTCGATACGGCAGGTGACTTCGAGGGTCATGCCGCCGTGGCGCACCTTGCCGACGCGCTCGACGGAGATTTCGACGGTGTCGTCAAGCTGAACCATGCCGTACATGTTGTAGGTCCAGCCGGCAATCTCGTAGTGGGCACCCTTCTCGTCCAGCGCCTGCACGGCGTGCTGGGCGGTGGCGGACAGCCACATGCCGTGCACAAGCGGAGCGGCCAAACCGGAGATGCGAGCGCCACGAGTGGAGGTGTGGATCGGGTTGAAGTCGCCGGAAGTGCGGGCGAAGGCGGTCATGTCGTGTGGGGCGACGACCTTCACGCGGCGCAGCAGACGGCGCGGCGTGGCCTGCACTACTTGCAGGCCGCGCGAGGAGGCGGACAGTCCAGTGGACTGTCCGGCGACGGAGCCATCCGCTTCCTTATTCAGGAGGGCACCACCATACTCGGGGGCGTCTGCCGGCAAAGCATCGGAGTAGACGCGGCCGCGGATCGCGAAACGCTCGGTTTCGCGGGCAAGCAGCATGCCGTCGGCAGCGGTGTGGGTCACGTGGATGGTGACCACGCGGCCGGAGGCGGACTCGAAGTAATCCTCAGCCCAAGACTTCAGGGTGATGGTTTCACCGGTGTGCTTAAGCAGGTCCTCCTCGTTCACCTCAAGTTCGATGAGGTGGTCGAGGTGGACGGCGTTGAGCAGGCCTTCAATCACCGGGTAGCCCTTGACGTACACGGAGCCGAGCGCCGTGTAAATCGCCGGCCAGGCCGGGCCGACCAGCGCATCGGGAGCGATGCGGCTGGGCTGCAGGGTCGTCGGCAGAGCGGCGCCGGTGGCCGCTTCGTGGTCGAAGCCGAGGTTGGCGGAGAGGGTGTAGGCGGCGGTGGCGGTAGCAAACGGACGCTCGTCAGAGGTCTTGCCGTCAAGCTGCGGCATCTCGGTGAGCTTGTCGCCGGTGATGGCGGTGTTGCCGATGCCTGCGGTGGCGGCGAGCATCGCGTAGACGTCCGGAATCAGGCGTTCGCGGTCCACGACCGGCACACGGCCGGGCTCGGTGCCTTCCACGGTGAGCGGGATGACGATATCGCGCACGGCGTGCTTGGAGGTGCCGCCGTCCGGGTCGTTGTCCCAGTAGGTGTCGAGGTGGATGTCCAGATCGTACTTGCCGGCCGCGGCGTCAAACGCGCGGATCTCGTAGTACTGGTCGCCCAGGGCGGTGCCGTAGGCGGGGTTGTCGGTGATGTGGCCGACCCAGGAGATGTTCGGGGACTTGCGGATGAAGTCCTCGGCGCTGGTGGCCTCGCCGAGTGCGGCGAAATCGTCGTTCTCAGCGGCATCGGCGGCCTGCTGTTCGTCCTGCACGCGCTTGATGGCGGCGGTTTCGAAGCGGCCGAGGATGTCGGCGATCGGCTCGTCGATGGTGGTGATGCCGGCCACGGAGATCGGGCCGGGGATGGCACGCACGGAATCGGCGGAGTAGCGCTGGTCTTCGGACTGCCAGAGCTGGTCCTGACCCCACCAACGCAGCAGGTCGTTGTCGATGACGGGCACGAACGGCATGGGCTTGGGGTATTCGCGCACGAGCACCGGGAACCAAGCCACGTCGGCCGGAACCACCTTGAGTTCGGCGGTCTGCGGGTAGGCCAGTGCGAGCTTTTCGAGTGCGGGGGCCGGATCGGCGAGAATGTCGTCGTGGGTCAGCAGGTCAGCGGCAGCTGCCTCTTCAGCAGAAACGCCATCAGCGGCGAACAGCTTGGAGGTGAATTCGCCGGAGTCCGTGTCGTTCACACGGGCTTCGATGCGCTGCAGCAGGTGCTGGAAGCGGTCGGCGTAAGTCGGGTCGGCCCACGGGAAGGCGAGTTCGGCGAAGCGCTGCGCCCACTCAAGGTAGGTCATAGAGGCCAGGTCTCCGAAGTAAGGCTTGGCGGTTTTGTTCAGGGCTTCGATGATTTCCTTGCGGCGGGAGTCGAGCTCTTCGGGGTGCTTCATGACGCGCACGAGCAGACGGCCGCATTCGGCGGAGTCGTTCTCGAGCTCGTAAATGTCGGCGTGCAGGTGGCTCAGGCCGGAGGACATGCCGCCGACGGACTTGCCGGACGGCACCCAGTGGGCGGCCTGCGGGGCGAACACGTCGTCGGACTTGGCGTCGGCCGGAATGCCGGGCGTCTTGACGAGCAGCTGCTTGACTTCGGGGCTGGTGTGAGCCTCCTTGGCGGTCATCGCGGCGGTACCGATAAGCACACCGTCGACCGGCATGTCGGGCAGGCCGTAGGCGTGGGCCCACTGGCCGGAAATGTAGTCGGCAGCGCGTTCAGGGGTGCCGATGCCGCCGCCGGCGACCAGCACGAGGTTGTCGCAGGCGCGCACTTCGGCGTAGGTGGCGGCAAGCAGGTCATCCAGCGCTTCCCAGCTGTGGTGGCCGCCGGCTTCACCGCCCTCAACCTGAACCATGATGGTGGTGGGGGCCACGGCCTTGGCGATACGCACAACCTGGCGAATCTGGTCAACGGTGCCGGGCTTGAAGCTCACGTACGGCAGGCCGTCAGCCTGCAGGTTCTTGATGAGCTCCACGGCTTCGTCCAGCTCAGGGATGCCGGCGGAGACGACCACGCCGTCGATCGGCGCGCCGGATGTGCGCTTCTTGGGCACGATGCGGGAGGAGCCGAACTGCAGGTTCCACAGGTAACGGTCCATGAACATCGCGTTGAATTCGACCGTGCGGCCTTCCTCCAGCTCGTCTTCGAGGGCAGCGATGTGGCGGTCGAATACTTCGGCGGTCACCTGGCCGCCGCCGGCGAGCTCGGCCCAGTAGCCGGCGTTGGCCGCTGCGGCCACGATTTCCGGTTCCACGGTGGTGGGGGTCATGCCGGGCAGCAGCACCGGCGGCTTGCCGGTGAGCTTGGAGAACTTGGTGACCAGCTTGGCGCCGGCCGGGGTGTTGATGACGCGCGGGGCGAACGCCTTCCAGTTCTGGGTGCGCTCAGGCTCGCTTTCCAGCATGGAGAGCGTGGAGCGTTCGGCCAGCGTGGTGGCTTCGACCACGCCGATGCCGGTGCCCTGCACCACGTTGCCGATCAGCTTGCCGAGCGTGTTGCCGGGGCCGAGGTCCACGATCCACAGCTTGGACGGGTCGGCGTCGTCGAACAGCGCCTTGACGCGGGCGTTCCAGTCCACGTGGTTCAGGAGCACTTCCTCGGCGAGTGCACGGGTGCGCTTCTGGTCGAAGCCGCAGGCGCCGGCCCAGGCCACGGTCTGTTCGACGGCGTCGGCCATGAGCGGCGAGTGGAAGGGCAGGGTGACCTCAAGGTATTCGAGGGTCGGGTTGAACACGGTGCCGCCGTGGAGCTTCTGCTCGCGCAGCTTGGCCTGATGCTGGTGTTCGCGCTCGGCTTCGAGGGCGAAAGCGGCCAGGTCTTCCGGGTAGCCGGACAGCACGTGGTGGTTGTCGGAGTTGGTGACGGCGATGGAGATCGGGCCGCGAGCGTTGTTGACGCGGGCCACCAGAGCCTCAACCTGTTCGCGGGTGGCGCCCTTGACGGAGAGCATCGGGCTGGCTTCGCCATACTTGGGGTTCAGGCCCAGTTCGCGCACGCGGCGGGTTCCGGCGGCGCCGATCAGGGCGGCCACGGCCAGAATCTCGTTGAGGGTCTTGCCGGCGGCCTCGATGGAGCCGGCGGCCTCGATGGCGCGGGTCATGTGCACGGCGAGCACGCCCTGGGAGTGGCCGAGCACGGCGAGCGGCTTGGCCTGGGCCACGCTGTAGCCGAGGTGTTCGAGGTCGAGCAGGGCGCCGAGCTGGGTCAGCGCCACGCCTTCCACGGACGCGGTGGCGTCGGCTGCGGCGCCGAGGCGTGCCGGGTCGGGGCGAAGCCGAACAGGTCGACCGGACGGCCGGTGGTGGCCAGCAGGTCGGCGGCGACCGGGGTGAGCAGTCGGCCGGCTGCGGCGACGTGGCCGCGCAGGGCCTCGTCAAGGCTGGGATCGGTGGTCTGGTCTGCCAGGGCTACCGGCCACGGGGTGGATTGGCCGGCGAAGGCGAGCGCATGGGGCTCGGTGGCTAGGCGATTGAGGAAGAAGGTGGTCATTGCTTTCCTTACTTGTGTTTGGTTGACGTCTTCAAAAATCAGAGGGGCTGGTTGCCGTGGTGTTTGGTGGTGCGCTTGACGCGCCGCTTGGTGGCGAGCGTGGCCAGCGATTCGACAATCACCTCACGGGTCTGTTCGGGGTCGATCATGCCGTCGATCTGCCCGATTTCCAGTGACAGGTTCGCGTTGACGGTGCTGGTCTCGTACTCCTTGATGTACTTGGCCCGCAGCGCATCGACGTCCTGTCCGGAGGCCTTGGCCTTGGCCAGGTCGTGGCGGTGGATGATGTTCACCGCGCCGGCCGCGCCGAGCACCGCGATCTGGGAGGAGGGCCACGCGAAGTTCAAGTCCGCGCCGATGGCCTTGGATCCCATCACGATGTACGCGCCGCCGAACGCCTTGCGCAACACCACGGTCACCATCGGTACCTGTGCGTTGGCGTAGGCGTAGATCACCTTGGCGCCGCGGCGGATGATGCCGGCGTGTTCCTGGTCGGAGCCGGGCTTGTAGCCGGGCACATCCACGAGGGTAACCACGGGCAGGTTGAACGCGTCGCACAGGCGTACGAATCGGGCGACTTTCTCGGACGAGTCGACGTCCAGGATGCCGGCGAGCACGTTCGGCTGGTTCGCCACGATGCCAACCGGCTTGCCGTCGATGCAGGCGAAGCCGACGAGCGCGGAGGCGCCGAACAGTTCCTGCACCTGCACGAATTCGCCGTAATCGACGATGCAACGAATCACTTCGAGCATGTCGTAGGGCTGACGTTCGTTGGCGGGCACGATGGTGGCAAGTCGCTTGGCGATCTCGCGTTCGGCGCGGGTGACGGCGTAGGCGTAGACCGGCGGCTTGCTTTCGCTGTTGGACGGCAGGTAGGCGAGCACGGTGCGCGCATAGTCGATGGCGTCGGATTCGTCCTCGCCGAGGTAGTGGGCCACGCCGGACACCCGGTTGTGCACTTCGCCGCCGCCGAGGTCGGCCATGGAGATGGTCTCGCCGGTCGAGGCCTTGACCACGTCCGGTCCGGTGACGAACATGTTCGAGTTCTCACGGGTCATGATGATGAGGTCCGTCAGGGCCGGGCAGTAGACGGCACCGCCGGCGCAGGGGCCGAGAATCAGGCTCAGTTGGGGCACGAAGCCGCTGGCCTCGCAAGTCTTGCGGAAGATGCGACCGTACTGGGTCAGGGCGGCCACGCCCTCCTGGATGCGGGCGCCGCCGGAGTCCACGATGGCCACGATCGGCACTTTGAGGTCGATGGCCATGTCCATCAGTCGGCAGATCTTCTCGCCTTCGGCGGTGCCGAGGGTGCCGCCCTTGACGGAGAAGTCTTGGGCGTAGACGGCCACTTTGCGGCCGTAGACCTGGCCGAAGCCGGTGATGACGGCCGCACCGGCGTTGCCGCCGGCGATATTGCCGCCCTGGAAGCGGCCGATCTCCTCGAACGTGCCGGTGTCGAAGAGCAGGTCGAGGCGTTCGCGCGCGGTTTTCTTGCCTTTGGCGTGCTGCTTGTCGCGGGCGCGCTCTTCGGCGGCGCGGGCCAGTTCGGCGGCCTTGACCACAGCGGTGCGCAGCGGCTGGTGGGCCGAAGGCTGTGCGGCGTTGGCGGCCGAGGCCGCAGCCGCGGCCTTCACGGCCTGCGAATCCATGATGTCAGTCATTGCCACCCTCCTTCTTGGCGTCGGTGGCCTTATCGGCTCCTTCTGACGAGGGAGCTGTCGACGCAGCCGCCTGAGGGAGAGATCCCGGCGCAGCCGCAGCAGCCTTGGCCTTGCCGGCGTTCACGTCCAGCGTGACCAGCGTGTCGCCGGCCTCCACGCCGTCGGCCGGGCCAACGAAAATCTTCTTCACTTCGCCGGCGGCCGGCGCGTACACGTAGTTCTCCATCTTCATGGATTCGAGCACCACCAGAAGGTCGCCCTTGGCCACTTGCTGGCCTTCGGACACGTTGATGCGCGTGACCACGGCCTGCATCGGGGAGGCGATGACGCCGGATTTGGCGCCGTCGTTGGCCGCAGCGGCACTGGAGGCCACGTTGTGCAGTCCCGCACCGCGCAACGGCTGGGTGGGTCGCTTGGCACCGCGGGCGCGGGCCGAGCCGGTGATGTTCTCCACGATGTCGAGTGGCACGGTGAGCTTGACGCGGCGGTTGTTCATCTCGATGACGAACGTCTCCGACTTGGACTTGTCGGGCGCGGCCGGGGCAGCGGCACCCGGGGCGGCGGCCAAGGAGGCCGGCTGGCCGGAGGCGGCGGAAGCCGGTGTGCGGTTCAGGTACGTGCGCTCCAGCCACTTGGTGGACACAGCGAACGGGTGGCCATGCTCGGCGGTGAAGTCGTCGTTGCGGAAGATTTCCTTGAACAGCGGAATCGGCGTGGGCACGCCTTCGATCACAAGCTCATCGAGCACGCGGCGCACACGGGCCACGGCGTCGAGACGGTTCTGGGCGGTGACGATGACCTTGCCCATCATCGAATCGAACTTCGGGGAGATGGTGTCGCCCTGTTCCACACCGGTATCGATGCGCACGCCGGGGCCGGC
>ENA-OQDL01000662-OQDL01000662.1-human-gut-metagenome-genome-assembly--contig:-NODE-662-length-20994-cov-3.506877_pt1 | contig 20994 bp, 19 predicted proteins | sample MGYA00242782_ERZ504609 | MGnify/ENA primary metagenome ERZ504609 (study PRJEB26092, sample SAMD00036320) | human gut metagenome | host: Homo sapiens | study: EMG produced TPA metagenomics assembly of... | reverse complement strand
TGTGTCTGAAGGGGGGATACCTCTATGGAATATGGCAAATTTCCGATGGCAGTAAAAAGATCAGGAGGTTTTTAAAAAAGCTCGCCATCTTTTTTAAAAAAGAACAAGGTCCTTTTTTTTATTTGACCTGTTGTTTTTTGGGGGGAGCAGGATTTCACATATGTACGTGCCGCTCTATACGTATGTACGTGCCGCAGATACCTGCTTTGTATTATATGATATTCTTTCTTCATTCCGCATTTATTTTCATTTCTTTATTGTATCTTTGCGAAGAAAGAGTGTAATCTAAATTCCATGAGAATATTATTTTATTGTGATACTGTCTTCAGTTTCGGCGGAGTACAGCGTGTGTTGGCTGAAATAGCCAAGGCTTTGTCCGGAAAACATGAAGTCACGATACTGACCACGGATACTTGTACGGACTTGTCGATGTACGGATATGCCGAAAGTACCGTGCGGTTTGATTCTTTCTCTTATTCCGCCTCCTCTTTCATCGAGCGTTTGTTATGTAAAGGCTATAGTTTTTTATATAAACATGGGTTGCCTCATACCCGGCTGACTTCAGAATGGTATGCTGCCAGTTTTTTCCCTTCTTCTTATAAACGGACATTGGCAAGGAAAATAAATGCCCGGCAATGTGATGTAGTCATCGGGGTACATGCTTTTATGGCTCTGCACCTCTCTGCTGTAAAGAGCCGGATCCGGACAAAGACTGTTGGGTGGCTGCATAATTCTTATGAAGCATTCTTTGAGAAAGAAACTCCCTATTTGCCGGGATTGGATTGCTTTTTTCAAGTCCAGATGGGGAAATTGGACGAGAGGGTGGTTTTAAGTCATGCAGATGCCGGTTGTTTCTTTCGGAAAATGAACCTGTGCTGCGAGGTGATATACAATCCTCTGACTGTACTGCCTAAAGGTCGGGGAAAGAAGGAATATAGAAGGATTTTGGCGGTCGGTCGTTTTTCATTCGGACATAAAGGATTTGATATTTTAATAAAAGCTTTTTCTGTTTTTGTGAAAACTCATCCGGACTGGACACTGGAAATTGTGGGGGAGGGTCCTGAGGAAGCGCTTTACCGTTCATTGATCAATGAATATGAATTGGAAAAGAGCATCGCGCTGCATCCTTTCACGAAAGAGGTGCAGGAGTATTATGCACATTCCAGTATGTATGTGCTGAGTTCCCGTTGGGAGGGATTCGGCCTGGTGATGATAGAGGCTATGGCGCACGGGTTACCTGTTATTGCATCTGATTTACCGATAACGCGCGAGTTGTTGAAAGACAAAGATATGGCCGTTCTTTTTGAAACAGGGAATATAGCTCAGCTGGCCGGTTGTATGTCGTATATGGCTGATCGGACGGATTGGGAATGGATGGGAAATAAGGCGGTGGAGTATGCTGATACATTTCATATAGAGAAGGTATGTGACAGTTGGAATAATTTACTAAAAAAAGTAGTGTATGGTACAAGATGAACAGGAAAAATGGGATATTGTGATCAAGCCTCGGTCCGGTTTGTTCCGGTTGGATCTGGAAGAGGTATGGCTGTATAGGGATTTGCTGGTAATGTATATCAGACGGGATATCGTCACTTTTTATAAACAGACTGTTTTAGGACCGTTATGGTTTGTTATCCAGCCACTGCTTACTACCGTCATGTTCATGTTTGTTTTTGGCGGTATTGCCGGTATTCCTACCGACGGACTTCCCCAACCGCTGTTTTATATGGCGGGCTTACTTTGCTGGAATTATTTCTCGGAGTGTTTAAGTCGCTGTTCGGATACGTTCAACGCCAATCAGAATGTATTTGGAAAAGTATATTTCCCTCGTCTGGTGGTACCCTTGTCCATCGTTATATCTTGCATGATAAAGATGGGCATTCAGTTCGGATTGTTCGTTTTAATTTATATTTACTATTTGGTGCAACGGATATTCGTTGATGGTCAACGGATATGCTTGGTTGGCTCCCTTTGCTGCTGCTCATGTTGGCAGGACTTGGTTTGGGGTTCGGATTATTGATATCCTCCTTGACGACCAAGTACCGTGACTTGCGTTTCTTGATTACTTTCGGGGTACAGTTGTGGATGTATGCCACTCCGGTTATTTACCCTTTGTCCGTGATGAGGCAGAGTCATGAGCAGTATATGTGGATCATTGTGGCGAACCCGCTGACTTCCCTTATCGAAACATTTAAATTCGGATTCTTGGGGGTGGGGACTTTCAGTTGGTTCCACTTAGGCTACACGTTGGTGTTTACAGTGGTGATAATGCTTTGGGGGATGGTGACTTTTAATAGAGTGCAACGTAGTTTCATGGATGTGATTTAAAAGAAGGGACAGAATGGGAAAAATAGCGATAGAGTTTCAGAATATCAGCAAGCAATATGCATTGGGAAGCATCGGAACCGGCACGCTGAGCCGTGATTTGAATCGTTGGTGGGCGCGGATCCGTGGAAAGGAGGACCCGTATCTCAGAATCGGGGAAGAGAATGACCGTTCCAAGAAAGCGACGGGAGATTTTGTATGGGCGTTGAAAGATATTAATTTCCATGTGGAGGAAGGTGAAGTGCTGGGTATTATAGGTAAGAACGGTGCGGGAAAGTCCACTTTGTTGAAAATCCTTTCGCGGGTGACTTCTCCTACTGCCGGTTGTATCCGTGCACGGGGGCGTATTGCCTCTTTGCTGGAAGTGGGTACAGGCTTTCATCCCGAAATGACAGGACGGGAGAATATTTATATGAATGGTTCCATCATGGGGATGACCAAGGCGGAGATTACCCGCAAGTTGGATGAGATTGTGGCTTTCGCCGGTGTGGAGAAATATATTGATACTCCAGTGAAACGTTATTCTTCGGGTATGACCGTGCGGTTGGGATTTGCTATCGCCGCCCATCTGGAGCCGGAAATTCTGGTGGTGGACGAGGTGTTGGCAGTGGGCGATGCGGAATTCCAAAAGAAGGCTATTGGCAAGATGCAGGATGTATCGAAAGGAGAGGGACGGACAGTCTTGTTTGTCAGTCATAACATGGCAGCGGTAAGAAGTTTGTGTACAAAAGGAATATGCTTGGAAAATGGTACCGCGGTTTATCAGGGGACGGTTCATTCTGCCATCGATTATTACTTGAAAGAGAAAGGGACGGTCCGGAAAAGTAAAATTATAGATTATGTGGGTTGGACGAAAAATACGTTTCATATAGATTGCATTGAGATAAACGGAACGGAATGTGCCTCTTCCACTATTCATGGAGGTCAGAATTTTCTGACTGTGAAAATACAGGGATATTCTGAAGAGGATATGATGTATGATGTAATGCTGGTTTTGAAGAGCAGGACGGAAGTGCCTTATGCTACTTATGCTCCGGGACATTATTACGGGAGTATCAGTCATTTACCTAAAGGGGATTTTTGCATCGAGAGGCGTATAGGGCTTCCGCCTGTGCTGAGTAAAGGTGTCCTGCAGGCAGATTTGTTTATACATCATCCTATGGTGGAATATTATTTGAAAGCAGTTCGTTGCTGTTTGCTGGAATGTGAGGGGTTTCAAAGTGGATTCGGGCATGCACTGACACAAACGTCCAACGGCTTTATCGGATTGGAGGATATAAAAGTTTGATCATTATGTTCTATTATGAAGATGAAGAAAAAAAGAATCGTATATAGTTTGACTGGAAGAGGGCTGTTCTCAGAGTTGTCTAACCTTGCATTGGCATTGGTCTATGCGGACTATAATCAGGAAGAGCTGACTGTCAATACAAGGAACTGGAATGCAAGGGTAGAGAAAGGCTGGAGTGATTATTTCGAATCGGTCTTGCCAAACTGTAACGGGGTGATGTGTTCGCAATATATTGTTTATAAAAAGGGGAAACCTTGGTGGGGAAATATCTATTATAATCCGTCCGCTTTTTCCGGTATTATATTTTCTATATAATGAATAGGATATATCTGTTATTTCATCCGGAAACGGAACTAGGGAATGAGGTCTTTCTAAAAATGAGATCGGAGGATTTTCTGGAGAAACTGGAAGATATCAGAAATGATTATGGCTCTGCCTTGCGGAAAATATTAAAATTTAATGAAAAGACAACCGGCTATATAGAAAAAAGGAAAAGCGAGATGAATTTGCCGATAGATTACATAGCGGTACATATAAGGCGGGGAGATAAGATAGTTTCCCGTGAGATGAAGGAACTCGGTTTGTCTCTTTATATTGATGCTGTTAAAGGGAAGAAGCATATCAGCCGTAATGTGTTTATAGCTACGGATGATGGTTCTGTGACGGATAAGTTGAAATCCGCACTGGTTGCCGAAGGATTTAATGTTTACTGGAACACAGCTGTGACACAAACAGGATTTGACGAGTCTTTGTTTAATACAAAGGATAAAAAAGTAGATATATAGATACGTTGAATATGCTGTTGGATATGGATATTCTGATCCATTCTTCATTTTTTATCGGTACTTATACTTCGAATGTCAGCCGGATTGTGCCTCTGTATGTCGGATTCGAAAAATCGCTCAGTCTGGATGACGAATGGAAACTTTAGATTGTAAAAAGCGGAAAATTATGTCACAAAGAAAATTTTCGATTATAACCATTAATTATAATAATAAAGAAGGGTTGAGGAAAACCATAGAAAGTGTGGTCGGCCAGTCTTTTAGGGATTTTGAGTATATTATTATTGACGGAGGGTCTACGGATGGAAGTATTGAAGTGATAAAAGAGTATGCCGGTAAAGTGGACTATTGGGTATCGGAGCCGGACAAGGGTATTTATCATGCCATGAATAAAGGAGTTTTACAGGCGCATGGAGAGTATTTGAACTTTATGAATTCCGGTGATGAATTTTATAACAATGGTGTGTTGCAGGAGGTGGCACCTTCATTGGACAGCGATATTGTTGTTGGAAAAATAGTGCATGGCACAGAGGTGTGGGGATTTCATAAGGAGGATATAACGCTGATGGATTTGATTCGGGGAACTGTATTGCATCAGGCTTCATTCTTCCGTAAAGAACTTTTTGATGAAAATAGGTATGACGAGAGTTATAAGATTGTATCCGATTGGAAATTTTATATTCAGACCTTGATATTCAACAATGCGACGTTCCGCAATATTCGTTCCATCGTTTGTAGGTTTGTACCCGGAGGGGTCAGTGAAACGGATGCCGGAACAAGAGATATGGAAAGAAAGCGGGTGTATAAGGAACTGTTTCCGGATAGAATGATGAAGGATTATATAAGACTGGAAAAGGTGGAATCTCCTTTATTGGAACTGATTCCCGAACTGAATAAAACTGCGGGCCTTCATCAGATGGCATACAAATTGGTCTGTGCCTTGTTGTGGGTGCATGGAAAGATAAAACGGGTGCGTGTTAAGTAAGCAGTAAATTGGTCTTTTCACTTGAGCCATGCCCGCAGGATAAGTCTGATGCCATATAGCGCATACTTTATTTTTAGAGAAAGTGGAAGATGTATATAATTGTTTTTTCTGATTCTTAGCATTCTGTCCCATAATTCATTGAAGGGGATTTCCCGTGAGTGTTGGGTATAGAACAAGAACGAACTTTTTATGTAATCGGCCGACAAAGCACGTAGAATATAGGTGGGGAATGTGGCCGAAAGTGAAGTCATCAGGTCGAATGCATCCATGAAAGTGCACAGTTTGGGGGTGTAGTTTTTTTGCGACAGGTTCATGGCGCTTGATTTTCTTGTGACATAGTGATAATAGGGGGAAGTGGTGTATGCGGCTGATTGGCAGTGGCTCAGGTATTGAAAAATAAAGAGCCTGTCTTCATTATAATAAATATGTTCATTGAATTTTAGGTGATGTTTGTCAATGATTTCTTTATGATATAATTTATCCCATAAGTTTCCTTTGTATTTGTAATGCCTGTCGTTAAACAGGGAGTGAATGGCCTCCCACTGGGTTAATTTGCCGGATTTCACTTCGTTGATGTGGTAAATCGGACGACCATCTTCATTTTCAATGATATATCCGCAAGTAGCCAGACCGGCTTCGTTTGTCCGGATAAGCTGATAAAGAGTGGCTATCATATCCGTTTCTATCCAGTCATCGCTATCCATGAAAGCTATATATTCTCCTTTTGCGGTTTCCAGTCCTTGGTTTCGTGCATGGCTGACTCCTTGGTTCAGAGTGTGTATTACCTGTATTCGTTGGTCCTTGCAGGCGTATTCGTCACATATTTTCCCGCTTCCGTCCGTACTTCCGTCATTAACCAGCAGTACTTCAATGTCTGTCAGTGTCTGGTTTAAGACGCTGCTGATACACAAAGGCAGGAATTTTTCTGTATTGTATATAGGGATGATGACAGAAACCAACGGCATAACTTATAATTCTGTGAGTTTATAAATAAGATCATTCTTTAGTCGGCGAAGCGTATAAAGCAGGTTGCTCGGATTCTGAAACGTTTCTTCCAAGGGCATGATGACGGGAACATACTTTATCTTTAACCGGTGCCTTATGCAATAGACATTGATCAATCTTTCTGATAAATAGCCGAACAGACGTGCCTGATCCGGATAGGCGGACAGTTTTACCCGTTTTTCTAATTCAAACAATACGCTGAATAGCCACTGGGAGTATTCGTCAAAATGTTTCCGTCCGGTGATGAACATATTATATCCGGAATAGGCATTGCAGTGATACATGAATGTATGAAAAGCTTCAGCATATTCGGGTGTGAGGTGTTGAATGACTTCTTTCAGCAAATTGAGGTCATTGACTAGATGGAATATGGCGTATTGTGTAGCGACGTTATAGGGATAATGACGCTTGGGAGAGAGGATGATGTCATAATCATTTAATAAGGTTTCTAAATCAGGAAATCGGTAAGTTTCTTTTAGAAATGAATCTATGTTGATGAAACTCCTGTCTGGTGAAAAAGCCGGAAACGGGCGATGAAAATCAAAGAAGCGCCTGTAATGATTGAGCCCTATAATGTCACACTTTAGATTTTTCCAAGCCCAATAATGGGCGGTTAGTTCACAAAAGTGAGGATTCCTGTCGGATATATTATCTCCTGTGTTATCTAGTACAGGGAAGAATCGGGCACTGGTTAGGGAGGCCCCCACCTGTATGGGACAGAAGTACTCATGCTGTGGTAGCCGGCTGTCCTTATGGGCACATACTAATATTTTTATATTTTTTCCCATGTTTGTGATTGAGGGTTATAGCGTTTGATAATGCGTGCGGGATTTCCTACCGTGACACAATAGTCGGGTATGTTTTGGGTAACCACACACCCGGCACCGATAAAACAATGTTTGCCGATGGTGATTCCGGGCAGTACAATCACGTTGGCTCCTATGATGGTATGTTCTCCGATGTGGATAGGAGAAGTGGTGATACCTTGTTCGATGATGCCTTGAGTGATATCCTGGTAATTGTGATCTAATCCTATCAGGACTACGTTTTGTGAAATATTGACCCCGTTGTCTATCCGGATGGGACCGATGACCGTATTGCCGAGTCCTATCCGGCAATAATCGCCGATTACGATGTCGCCTACGGCATTGTTCAAGCAGGAGAAATCTTCCACTACCGAATATTTTCCCATCTGGAACAGGTGGAACGGTGGAAGGTCTTTCCGTACACTGGAATAAATGACTGAGCCCCGGCCTTTTTTTATGTAGAAAGGCTGCCATACGCGTATCCACCAATAGGGGCGTGTCTTTACCGGATGCATGATGAAACCGTGTATCCGTTTTTTCCATTGCGGGTGTTGCTGTAAGTACTCTTTTATATTCATAATTCTATCCATGCTGTGTATGGTTGAACTTCTGTGCCATTCCTTTCAAGTGAAACAAGTTGAGAAGCATAATGATTACAAAATAAGGTGTCTGCCTGAGGATTCTGCTCATGTATTTATATCTCATATTGGACGGAATGGCCAGGTATAACGCACCGTTCAGCAAGATAAGCAAAATCCACCACTTTATGGAAGAAGCCGGAGAGAAAATGCAGAGAACACATGAAAAGAATCCGATGAGCGCCAACAGAATGCTGCGGGGGGCGATAAAGGCTTGGAGGGTTTTCAGCAGATAATCTCCGTTTCCGTTCAGTAAGGCTGTGGGGAGGTTACGTCCCATTTTTAATGCAAGGAAAAGCTGGGTGGCTATCCAGCGGCGGCGCTGGTTACGCAAGGCATCCGGTTGCCGGACTTTTTCGTCCAATGTTTCTAGGGTGTCTATATATTCAATGTGAATGCCTTGACGGAGCAGGAGTTCTTCCAGTTCTTTGTCTTCGCCCGTACTATGGGTATGGATGATGTTCCGGACAAACCATCGGAAATCGAAAGCCATTCCGGAGCCGGTAAGGGCAGATGAAAATCCCAGCCGGATGTGTCCCTTGCGGAAGATGGAATTGTTCATCTCTTCGATGGCGGCATCCAATAGGGCTATGTCTGTATTCATATTTTTGGCTTTGCGGTGTGTCTGTATGGCTTTTATACCCTGTGAAACTGCCTTATTCAGTTCTTGAAGATAACAGGGTGAGATCAGATTATCGGCATCCAGTATGAGGACATAATCGTATGGCTGGTCTGTGATGGTCTCTGCTGCAATGCGCAGGGCTTTTGCCTTGGAACTTTCCTTTTCATGCAGTTCTATCAAGCCGATGCGTTCTTTGCGCAGTGAGGCATTGGTTTCGGGACGCATGTGGTCGGATATGACTATCAGGTCGTAAAGCTCTGCCGGATAAGTTTGGCGCAGAACGGAAGTGACGCAGGCGTGAATGACCGCATCCTCTTTATAGGCGGGAACAAGGATGATAAAACGTTGCCGGACAGTAGTCGCGGGATATTTCTTTTGTTTGAAGAAATGAGAGGCGGCAGAAAACAGGACTATATACCCCACACTGACGGAAAGGTAGATATATAGCGTATATTCCATGATATGTATAATTTCCGATAGCATGGGGCTTTTATTTTTTCTTTCTTAAAAGCATATTGAATATCATGCCTGCCGCCAGAAAGGGGATAGCTTTCATGGCTTTGTTGAATTTGCTGTCCACCAAGTAGTTTGGAGTGGCTATTGCCATAGTCAATAAGAAAGTGAGTAATAATCCCCACCATTTTAGGCAGGCGCTCCAGTGGAAGTATACGGACAGGAAACTGAACAGGAGGAGGATACCTAGCAGGATGGTGCGAGGGAAAATGAACCATTGCAGAATACGGTCGGCATAATCAAATTTTCCACTTAAAATGGCGCCGGGCAGATTACCGATATTGGTGAACAGGGAATAATATTGGGTTTTAATCCAAGTGCTATGTTGGGTATAGAATTTTTTCTTTCCACTATTCTTCAAGGCATATACATGGGTATTATTTAAATATTCCACATATATCCGTTCGCGGAGCAGCAGGGATTCGATGACTTTTTCATCGTCATCGTCTTTTAAATGACGGATGTTTTCTTTGAACCAAGTGAAGTCTATTGCGGTTCCGGAGCCGTTCAGCGAAGCTGAAAGTCCCAAATTGACATGCCCCGCACGAAGAATGGAATTGTTTATCTCGTCGGTGATGGCATTCAATATGCTGACATTGCTGGGTCTTTCCTGATAGATGCGATGGGTTTGGATGGCATTGGAGCCGCTGGCATACGTATTGTTGACAACTTCAAGAAAGTTGGTGTCCACTACATTGTCCGCATTCATGATTAAAACGATATCGTATTGTCCTTCTTGTAATTGTGACATGGCAGCTTTGACAGATTTCATTTTTGAGCTTTTCTTGAATCTGGCTTGCAACAGGGTGATGGGATATTGTGCCAGCTGTCTGTTTGTTTCCGGCTTCAGGTGGTCTGAAATGACGATAATGTCATAGCAGTCTATAGGGTATTCTTGTTGCAGAAATGATTTGACGGTATAGGGTATGTAGTCATCGTCCTGATAGGCCGGTATCAGAATGGCGAAACGGTGTTTTACTCTTGATTCGGAATATTTGTCGGTGCGGTTGCCTGTTGCCGCTATGGCGTATACCAGCAGGTAAAAAACAGTAAAGGCACATATCGCGAAAAGTAGTAGTTCTATGTATGCTAGAAATATCATGGCTGTTTGTCTTTGTTTCTAAGTTTGAAAAATGCTTTTGTTCCCTCCCAATGTGCTTTGGCTATGGCTTTCTTTCCTTTTCCCAAGGCGGTCAGTATGTTTTTGGGACATACAATCATTGTCTGGTATAAGATGGAAACCGGAAGTTTCCAGTCAAAGAGATTGCGGTAGGCATATAATAATCTGTTTCTGCTCAGGTAATAGTATTTCAACGGACTTTCTTTTCCGGTGGAGCTGCTGTCCTTGTGCCATATTTCGCAAGCGGGATCGTACCATAGTTCGTAGCCTTCCCTATTGATATAGGTGCACCAGTCCAGTTCCTCATAATATAGAAAATATTCTTCGGGCATCAGGCTAAGCTTGTCTATTATTGTTTTTTTCAGTAACATGGCGGCACCATGCAGATAAGGCGTTTTTTGGGCGGGGTAGTGGTCTTTATTTATTTTCCCTTTGCCTATGGCTCTGTTTCTTAAGGTAATGGGCGAAAGTTGGGTGTATCCTGCAAATTGTATGGCGTGCGGTTCTGCATAATCACGGATTAACGGGGAGACACCTGCTATCTTGTCGGAGGACAGAAGGCGTTTTATCAACAAGGGTATGGCATCTTTGACCATACAAACATCATTGTTCAGCAAGAACAGGTATTTTCCTTTTGCAAGGTTTATACCCAGATTGTTACCTCCGGCGAATCCTAAGTTCCGCTCACTGCGTACGGCTTGGATAAAAGGATATGTTTTTTGTAGCAAGGCGGCTTCATTGGCAGTGGAACCATTGTCAATGACTATCATTTCATAACTGACAGAGAATACTGTGGCTGCCCATGAGTCAATGAATTCGCAGGTGTCGTGAAAACCGTTATAGTTCACGGTGATGACGGATAGGTCAGGCTGTCGGTAGTCCATGTATTTCTGAGTATTGTTTATCTAAATAAGGTCCTAAAAAAACAAAGGTGAAACAAGAATAAATCAAGATTCCGTTAGGAAACTGGAAATAAACCATATTGGCGTAAGAAGCTACCAGTATGCCTGCACAACCGCATAACATACCTGTCAGCGGTCCCCGGATTTCCGGATTTCGGATTTTGAATAAAAGGATGTAGGAGCCCGATAGAAATAGAATGGCATGCATACCCAAAAACACACACAGTCCCACTATTCCCATCTGTTTCCATACATCTACCAGACTGGAGTCTGAAGGACAGATGGAAACGAAATAATATTTGTTATGGGGAGGAACTACCCCGTCTATGGCTCCCATGCCTATGCCGAAGGGCATTTCATCCATGTAGGCATTCAGTGCTTTCTGGTTCTCGAAACGAGCCATCATCGATTGATCCTCTGTGTCAAAGACAGTACGCATACGACGGATCAACTTATTGTTCTCTCCGATCTTGGTGTATTTCAGCATTCCTATCCCTCCGGCAAGCAGGATAAAGGAGATGATGCCTATTTTCCAACTTTTAGACAGGAACAGAAAGAGCCCCAGCCCTGCAATGGGTACAGCTATGGCCGATCGGGTTCCCGATATTAACAGACCATAAAATCCTGCCATACCCACTATTAAATAGAAGAGTCTGAGAAATAGGTTCTTTGTATAGAAAAAAGTAAGCGTGAAAATAGTGCAGGATAATCCCATGCTGGCACCGAAAAGACCCGCGTCAGTGAAAAATGAGAAATAGCGGATGCCGGAATGGATAAAATGGGTACGTGCTCCGTAGGCCCACAACCAGCTTAGCTCGGTACTGTCAAAACCTTTGTTCTTTTGCCAATATCCTTTTGCGGCAGCCAGTAGGGTCATGATACCCCATAGTATTAAAAAGTAATGGATAAAAGTGTAGCGATTGCAGTGTATGGATAGAATAATACAGGTCAGAATAGGGTATAAGGCCCAGGGTCTTAAAATACGAAGCCATGCTTCCATGTAAAATTCACCGGTTATACCATTACCTATGTTGATGATACAATATAGCAGCCAGACCAATGTGATGCAGGTATAGACGTTTAGTATTTTCCTGAAATGATGATTGCTTTGCAACTGTTTCAGAAGAATAAGGGCCAACATGATGCCGTAGAGCAAATCAAAGATATTGGTAATGGCAATAGGGATGGAATGATATCTGTTAATTCCCATTATCAGGTAATTCAGCATAAAGGTGATGGCCAGCAGAATGACGGGTCTGTTTATGCATATGAAGATAAAAAGCGTGGCAAAAGGTATGAACCCTATTGCAACTCCTATGGAGGGCTTCATGTTGAGGGCTGTCCATAGGCATAAGCACAGTCCGATAATGAAGCTGGCCAGAATTTGACCTGTATGGGTTATATTTATTTCTTTTGCTATCATTATTTATTTTCCTTTGTATTCAATGGCGGTCAGTCCGAGTTGGAACAGCCTGTATTCCATATTCTTAAAGTTCGTGTAAGGAGGTAATTGTCCTGTAAAGTCTTCCACTGTATTTCTGTCTGCTTGTGTCAGATAGAAAAGGAGGGGTACTTCTTTTTGTTTAACTTGTAACAAATGCTCATACAGTGCCTGATCCGTATTTTTCCAAGTACGGTTGGCACGGACAACCAGCAGATTGATGGATGCTTCATTTAACAAAGCCGGAGGCAGAGGATTGCTTTTCAGGACCGGGTGCTCGATTAGAAGTATTTCATCCTTTTCCAGATCGGAACATAGTTCTTTCAAATTGTTTGCCTGTACATATTGGCTGTCTTCGCTTAGAAAATCTTCATCGTATGTAATGCGGCGGACGTTTAGGCCGATGCTGCTCCAGTATTCCTCTATCAGGCGGGCGACATGGGTCTTTCCGTCTTTTTCTTCTGTACTTAACAGATTGATGACCCGCTGTTCCTGTGTATTTAGATGAGGCAGTAAAGCGGTGCTGAGTTGCCTGACGGCCATCTTGTTTATGGCTTTATTATAACGTCTGTATCTTAACTTGCTTTCTCTAGGATATGCGCCGATAACTGTTCCTCCGGTGATTCGTTCTGCACGTATTTTGTCTCTGAGGGTACGGTCCAATATTTCTATAATCAGAAAATAGCCAATGATGAAAAGTAAAGTCCCCAGTATGGATGCAAGTATAATCATGCGTGCATTGGTGGGGGAGGAGGTCAGTGGAAACAGGGGCGGATTCATGATTTTTAATGAAGCTGAGGTCATTTCCAGGTTCTTTTGTCGCAAGATGGCTGCATTCAAGGCTCCCATGGTAGACATATAGTTGCTTTCCACAAAGCCGATATGCCTTTCTTTCCGGCCCAGGGTAGCGCCGATGGGGGAGAAATAAAGGAAATCTTTATTTAAATTCTCTCTCATTATATCTCGTGCTTCCATTTGGGCTTTAGTCTTTTCGGCAAGAACTACTTGGTCAAGCCATTGGCTGATGAGTGTCTCATAAGATACATTGTTTGTACTTGCGGCTTCGGCACTTAGTTTCAGGGCAAGATTGTTGATGTTTTGTTCGGCGTTACTTAACATGTTTTTTTGTTCTTCCAGCTTTTTCCGGTTCTTTTCGTCCGGAGTGATTTCCATGGTCGAGATCTGGGTGTTCAATTGGGACATTTGATGAAGTTTGTCCATAAACTCATTGTTGGTACGGATCAATTTGGCCACATCACCTAATTTTATATTCATAGAAATCGATCAACGCCTTACTGGTGGAATAATTGACAAGCAAATCATTGTCCATCATCCGGTAAGTAGCGTCCATGCTTGCCACCTGTTTGGTTTGTTCTCCGTAGTTGATGATGCGGTTTTCTATATTGTACTCGATTAAAGAATCCTCGGCGGCAGTCAGCATTTTTGCCCAATCTGGCCAGTTCTTCTTGAAAGAACTTGATCACATTGTTTGTTTCTCCATAGCGTAGTTCATGGTATTGTTTGACAAACTCTTCATTCAGAATCTCAAGTGTGTTATAAGCTATTCCCGGATCGTTGGCACTATAAGCAATCTCGATCATATCACTGTTTCCCAACCTGGCTACTTTTATATGTTGTGAGAGTAGAGGTACGCTGAAATAAGGGTGGGTATAATTGAGTAGTTGGTAGATGAAATTATTGATGGACGGGCGTTCAAAAGCTACCAGATTATGATAGGTCTTCTCTTCGTTTTGCTTGTCTATCAATGCCTGTAACTCTCGTGGAATGCCGGAAACCAGCTGCTGGTAATGTATGGCTGAAATATAACTGGTATTTCTTTCGGCATCTCCATAGACCAGACAGCGGGCAAGCAGTTTCAGAGATACTATTTTCAGTGTGCGTTCCGTTGTAATGATATTCATTAAATTACTCATGTGCACGGTGGCGTTTCGGGTATCGGTGGCATCTACGTTGTATCCGGAGATGATTCCTGTAAAGATGGTGGTTTTCACATCATACGTTTTTTCCAGATTTCTGGTAAGAAACCATGCTATGATACCGGCTATACATGGAAATATAACCATCCACCAACGGATACGGTAGATAAACTTGACTATGTATTTAAATAATTCCATGCTTCTTATTCCTTTTTGTCTTTTTTCTTACTTTGCCTCTTGTTTTCTTCCTGTTCCTGTATCGTTGTTTCTTGAACGTCCTTTTCTCCTTGTATGGTCAGGATGGGTGTGTGGGAGATTATTTCAAGGGTCAGCAGCTGGTCGTTAATAGTAGAGCGTAGTAAGGCAAAGTCTTGATTAGCGGCAAATTCCTGTTCTTTAGTCTTGGCCACATCATGAATAGAGGTACGTCTGTTTCTATATTCCTGTTCTGCAACAGCCGATGCGCCTTTATATAAAGCTATATTTTCAGCTGATCTTTGCAATGTTTCTATATTGGATAAAATCTGGACATATAAATGAGCTATTTGTATTTTAAGGGTTTCGTATGCTTCCTGTTTTCTTAACTCGGCAATATCCACCTGGATTCGCTGGCGCTTGATTCCTCCCCGGAGGTCGAACAGCTTTTCAAAAGGAATACTGATGCCGCCTCCCACATTCCACGAAGTCTGTTCTGTACCTACATACCTGTAAATAAGTGGGGTGTTGACATCCGTATTGCTGGCCACATTGTCTGCTATACCGTAAGAAGCACTTCCACCGGCATGGATAAACCCCAGCCAGTTCCTTTTCTCTTTCGATAGTAGCTTTTTCTGTAACTGTTTCTCCTTCTCTAAAATCTGTAAGCTTGGAGTGCTGCGTGCATTCTCATAAAGGACACTTAACGGAGGCAGCTTTATCTTTGCATAATCCACATTCATATTCCCCAATATATCATCCTGTGTCACAAGAGGTTGTTGTACCGGTTGTGTTTGCTGCTCTTCCTGTTGTGCGCTTAAATGGTGGATAGAACAATACATACAGATGACAAAAAGACATACTTTACCCATATAATAAATCCCCTTTTTATTCCTAAAACAAATTATTTAAACATCTCCTTTTTGGACAAAAGCTGTCAAAGTCTTGAACAGGATTTTCATATCCAGGAAAAAGGAGAATTCTCTACCGTATTTCAAATCTAATTCTTTGCGTTCTTTAGCGGATAATTTTCCGGCATCCCCCCGTTTTTCCACCTGCCACAAGCCGGTCAGCCCGGCAGGCGCCATGAAGCGTTCGATACTTTCATCGTTTGTCAGGCGTTCGGCTTCATAGAGTGGAAGAGGACGGTTCCCCACCACAGACATGTCGCCTTTCAAGATGTTGACCAGTTGAGGTAACTCATCCAGGCTGTATTTTCGTAAAACGCGTCCTACCTTGGTAACCCGCGGGTCTTTTTCTATTTTTATGAAAGGACTTTCATCCAGTGCGTTTTGTCTGGAAATAAACTCTTCTTCCGGAATGATGAAGTCATCGGAAACCAGCATTCCGCCATTATCTATAACACCGTCATCTCCAAACATCAGTCCTCCTAATTCTTCCATCGAGAAATCTTTGGCAATCTCCGGAGTGCCTTCCGGCTGGTACTGGTTCTGACCGGCAAGGTCTTTCAGCTTTTTATCGGCGTCCGTATACATGGAACGGAATTTCAGGAAATTAAAAATGGTATAATTCGTTCCTACCCGTTTGGATTTGTAAATAACAGGTCCTTTGCTTTCCATACGTATGGCTATGGCAATCAGCAGAAAGACTGGGGACAGGAAGACTAACGCTGCACCGGAGAAAAGGATATCGAAGCAGCGCTTCCATTGGGGAAGGATAAAATGCCTCACGTCTTTTTTCTTCCGGTTATGTGCATATAGCAGTTCCTGCCGTTTATTGATGATGTCTATTTTCTGCCTTAGCCGGGCGGTGGTGATGTGCAAACTGACGGTATCGTTTATTCCGCTGTTCAGATAGACTTTGCTGGCTTCGGGAGTCAGCCTGTCCGTAATGAGTACGACATATGCCTGATAGAACTTTTTCCTGAAAGCACCGACCTGCTCAATATCTCCGTTCATCTCCCCTTGTTCGTGAAGGACAATGATGTTCTCACGTACTTTCAGTCTGATACAAATTGTAATGGCATCCTGGTAGTTTTGGGCATAAATCATCTGGACATTTTCGAGCTTGCTGAATTTGCGCAAAAAATTCCTTGTTCTTTCCTATATAAAGCAGAAAGGTCATGCTGATTTACTCAATGATTTTCTTAATTCTTACTTTTAACTCCATGGGATTGAAAGGTTTGACAATATAGTCTTCCGCGCCTTCTTGTAACAGGCGGATGCGTTCTGTGGTACTGTCTTCGCTGCTTAGCATACCACCGGATGTGTTTGAATAACTGATTGGATTTATCCATTCCAGAAACTCGTCTCCACGCATTTCGGGCATACGGATATCTGATATAATCAAATCTGGTATGTTACCTTCCTGAAGCCATTTTACTCCTTCGATGCCATTCGGTAACCAAATACAATCATAATCACTGGCCAGATAGATTGAAAGGACATTTTGCAATTGCTATTTTGTCGTCCAAGACCAAAATTTTCTTTCTCATAGAGTAATCTTTAGATTTTAATGGGCAAAAGTAAAGAAAATTATTGTGAATAAACAACTTTATTCTATTAATTTTTTGGCGTAAAGATTGCTTTTCCTTAACCAAGTGTCTGAAATAGGGGATTGAATGGAATAAAAGTCCTTTGGAAAAAGGGAAAAAAGAAGACGGGACAACTCCTGTACATTATATATTGTAGTGTATATGATAAGATTAAGATGTGATATTGTATGATGGATGATATTTATTATATTGAAAAATAGTGTTTTGGAACATAATAAAAATAAATATATTGTTTTGTGTAATTCGAAAAATAGTATTTATCTTTGCTGCCGGAAATGATAAAAGCCATATTACTATGTCGGAAATAAACCAGACGATTAATTTACATGTATCTGTGGACTGTGTGCTGATTGGGTTTGATGGAGAGCAGTTCCGTGTCCTGTTGGTAAGGCAGGTGGGGAAACAGTCCGAGGACGGATATAATAACATGAAGTTGCCGGGCAGCCTTATCTATGACGATGAGGATCTGGATGAGGCGGCCAAGCGGGTGTTGAATGAGTTGACGGGCCTGAAGAATGTGAAGCTTACCCAGTTTAAGGCGTATGGATCGAAAGACCGTACCCGTAACCCTAAGGATGTGCTGTGGCTGGAACGTTTTCATCGTTTGGACGAGAAGAAAATAGACCGCATTGTGACTATCGCTTACCTGACACTGGTGAAGATTGACAGACGGTTCGAACAGCTGTCTGATAAATACGATGCTTGCTGGACACCTGTGACGGAGGTGAAAAGCCTGGCGTTCGACCATTTCCAGATTTTGCAGGATGCATTGGTGCATATACGCCATTATGTGGAATATGCTCCTTCCGCAATGTTCGACTTGCTTCCCCGGAAGTTTACGGCGGCCCAGTTGCGGACTGTCTATCAGTTGATTTATGATAAGGTGTTTGACGTAAGGAACTTCCATAAGAAGATAGCGTTGATGCCATATGTAGTACCTTTGGAAGAAAAACAGGTAGGTGTATGCCACAGGGCGGCACGCTTCTATAAGTTCGACCGTTCAATATATAATAAGTCGGGAACGAAGTGATAACAGACAGATAACTTTAGCCTTGTTGTGATTGCTGTGAGAATACTCCGCCTGGTCGTTTCGGGGAATCGGTACATGCTTTGGGATTCTTCACCGGCCTTTCCTTGGAAGGATAATGCTGATGCATCGGGACAGAGACTATTATTTTTAAATTCTTAATTTTCAATTTAAATGTACCTATTAGGTTATGATATTGGCAGTTCGTCGGTAAAGGCGAGTTTGGTAAATGCAGAGACCGGAAAGTGTGTTTCTTCTGCATTCTTTCCTAAAACAGAGGCTGCTATTATGGCTGCCCGCCCCGGATGGGCTGAGCAGGATCCGCAAAATTGGTGGGAAAATCTGAAATTGTCAACTCAGGCTGTCATGGCCGGGAGTGGGATCGGTCCGGATGGAATTGCCGCTATCGGTATCTCTTATCAGATGCACGGACTGGTTTGTGTGGATAAAGGGCAAAATGTATTACGTCCGGCTATTATATGGTGTGACTCACGGGCGGTTCCATACGGGCAGAAAGCGTTTGAGGCATTGGGGGAAACGCAATGTCTTTCTCATCTGCTGAACTCTCCGGGGAATTTTACCGCTTCCAAACTGGCATGGATTAAAGAGAATGAGCCTGCTGTGTACGAACGTATTTATAAAATAATGCTGCCCGGCGATTATATCGCTATGAAACTGACGGGGGATATTTGTACCACGGTGTCCGGTTTGTCCGAAGGGATGTTCTGGGATTTTCAGGCAAATGATGTCGCGGGCTTCCTGATGGATTATTATGGATTCGACCGTTCGCTGATAGCTGATATCAAACCGACTTTTGGCGAGCAGGGACGTGTAAATGCATGGGCTGCCAAAGAATTGGGCCTGAGAGAGGGAATTCCTGTAACCTATCGCGCCGGAGACCAGCCTAATAATGCTTTGTCGCTCAATGTGTTCAATCCGGGAGAGATTGCTTCTACGGCAGGAACATCGGGAGTGGTATATGGCGTGAACGGTGAGGTGAATTATGATCCGAAATCCCGGGTGAATACTTTTGCCCATGTAAATCATACTGCCGAGCAGACCCGTCTGGGAGTGTTGTTGTGTATCAATGGTACTGGTATATTGAATTCGTGGGTGAAACGTAATGTGGCTCCCGAAGGTATTTCTTACAGTGATATGAACAGGCTGGCGGCACAGGCTCCTGTCGGCAGTGCCGGAGTAAGTATTCTTCCTTTTGGCAACGGGGCGGAGCGTATGCTGGAAAATAAAGAGACAGGATGCTCTATATGTGGAGTTAATTTTAACCTGCATGGAAAGCAGCATATTGTTCGTGCCGCACAGGAAGGGATTGTGTTCTCGTTTAAATACGGCATTGATATCATGGAGCAGATGGGTATCCCTGTACAGAAGATTCATGCCGGACATGCCAATATGTTTCTCAGTCCTATCTTCCGCGAAACATTGGCGGGAGTGACAGGGGCTGTAATCGAACTGTATGACACGGATGGATCGGTGGGCGCCGCCAAGGGGGCCGGCATAGGCGCGGGTGTTTATAAAGATAACAACGAGGCATTTGCCACATTGGAAAAAACTGGAGGTGATAGAGCCTGATGTGGCACAGCGTACTGCTTACGATGATGCGTACGCCCGCTGGAAATCCAATCTGGAGAGAGCGATGGCTGCCTTTTAAGGACCTTCGGATAAAGAAATGGCTATCCGCCTGCGTGTTGAAAAAAGATAGTAGATAAATTAGAACAAGTTATTAAAAAAAGTAAAGAATTATGGCTACAAAAGAGTATTTTCCCGGTATAGGAAAGATTAAATTTGAAGGTAAGGAAAGTAAGAACCCGATGGCGTTCCGTTATTATGATGCTGAAAAGGTAATTAACGGCAAGAAGATGAAAGACTGGTTGAAGTTTGCTATGGCATGGTGGCATACGTTGTGTGCCGAGGGCGGTGACCAGTTTGGCGGCGGAACAAAGAAATTCCCTTGGAACGGTGATGCCGATAAGGTGCAGGCTGCCAAGAATAAGATGGATGCCGGCTTTGAATTCATGCAGAAAATGGGAATCGAATATTATTGTTTCCATGATGTGGACTTGTGTGAGGAAGCCGATACAATCGAGGAATATGAAGCGAATCTGAAAGAGATAGTTGCTTATGCCAAACAGAAACAGGCTGAAACCGGAATCAAATTGTTATGGGGTACGGCAAATGTTTTTGGTCATGCACGCTATATGAACGGGGCTGCTACAAACCCCGAATTTGATGTGGTTGCCCGCGCTGCTGTCCAGATAAAGAACGCTATTGACGCTACCATCGAACTGGGTGGCTCCAATTACGTGTTCTGGGGTGGACGTGAAGGGTATATGTCTTTATTGAATACAGATCAGAAGCGTGAGAAAGAACATCTGGCTCAGATGTTGACCATCGCCCGCGATTATGCCCGGAGCAAAGGGTTTACAGGTACTTTCCTGATTGAACCCAAACCGATGGAGCCGACTAAGCATCAATATGATGTGGATACCGAAACTGTGGTAGGGTTCTTGAAAACTCACGGACTGGACAAGGATTTCAAGGTGAACATTGAAGTGAATCATGCTACGTTGGCTGGTCATACATTTGAACATGAACTGGCTGTTGCGGTAGATAACGGAATGTTGGGATCTATTGACGCTAACCGTGGCGATTATCAGAACGGATGGGATACGAGACCAGTTCCCTATCGACAATTACGAACTGACCCAGGCCATGATGCAGATTATCCGCAACGGCGGTTTGGGTAATGGCGGTACCAACTTTGATGCCAAGACACGTCGTAACTCTACTGATCTGGAAGATATCTTTATCGCCCATATTGCAGGTATGGACGCTATGGCGCGTGCATTGGAAAGTGCTGCTGCTTTGCTTAATG